>Ga0302046_10000047_pt1 | contig 117835 bp, 92 predicted proteins | sample RVTome_11_FD_200261 | JGI IMG/M metagenome (GOLD analysis project Ga0302046, IMG submission 200261) | Soil microbial communities from uranium-contaminated site in the Upper Colorado River Basin, Wyoming, United States - RVT147D111 (version 2) ... | reverse complement strand
ACGCAGAAAGGCGCACGTCTCACCGCTGCCCTCTTTGCCGTCCGCGACGCCACTCTCAAGCAGCTAATCGCCAAAGCCGCGTAGAATCCTCGCGCCACGCGAAGACTCCAAGACCTAGTAGATCAGGGAGCGTCGGGCGGCTACGTGGCCGACGTCCTGCACAACGCCTGGATGATCTGTTTTGCCGGGGGAAACGAGATCGACGAGGTCGTCCGCGCCCAGCTCCTCACCCTGGACGACGACAACGGCGCAGCAGGACTCGCAGACGGGACTCCCCACTGGGCGGACATCTATCTCGGCTTCGCCGACCAGGGCTTTCCACCGGACGCGACCCTCGCGAACGGCATCGCATTCACAGGCGTGATGGATCCGGGTCAAACGACCGACGAGACAGGGCCCTACGAGGTCAAGGCGGACATCAAGGCGAACTTCGCGGGGCCGATCCAGTCCGCGAAGCTCTACTACCGCGTGAACGGCGGCGCCTTCTCTTCGCCCGTCACGATGAGCCAGGACGAGGACACGTTCACCGGCACGATCCCCGGCCAGACCGCGCCCGCGGTGATCGAGTATTACATGACCGCCGAGGACTCGATGGCCGGGTATTCGCAGACGGGGCAGACGGCCGAGTACCCGGTCTCCATCAAGGTCGCCATGGACGCGACTCCCGACCAGTACGGCGACGACCACGACGACGTCCGCGAGGAGCTCCGCTACGAGGCGGACGAGGCCACGCCGGCGTACGGCCGCTTCTTCGTCGGGGTGAAGAACTCGCTCTTCTTCGACGATTTCGAAGCTCCGCCCGGAGACTGGACGCATGGCGGAGACGAGGACGATTGGGAGTTCGGCGCTCCGACCGGCGCGGAGGACGAGGATCTCGGATGGAGCGATCCGGCTGCCGCGTACAGCCCGGACTACTGCGTCGGGAACGATCTAGGCACTGCGGGTGGCGCCAGCGCCGGCGGCTATCAGCATGACGCCGACAACTGGCTTCGTACCCCCACCATCGAAGGTCTCGACGAGGACAACCCGACCTTCCTGCGTTTCCAGCGCTGGCTGTCCGTGGATCGGTGGAGGAACCTGGATGAGACCTTCCTCGACTTCGCGGAGATTCGTGTCATCGGAGATCCGGACGGCGCCTCGCCGGTGGAAACGCCCGTGTGGAAGAACCACCGCGCAGTCAAGCACATCGACAATGCCACCAGCAATGGAGCGTGGGTGGCGGTCGAGATCGAGATCACCGGCGCCATCGTGAATTCGGAAGGCGAGATCCAGATCGAATGGAGACTTCGGTCGGACCTCGAAGGCGATGGCACTGATGACCTGTACGGTGGCTGGACCATCGACGACGTCGAGGTCTTCGCGATCGAGCCCGTTCCCTGAGCTGCGAATCACTCGCCAGGAGCGATAGACATGCCCAAGACGGTCCTTCTTCGACTTGCGATGGCACTGGTCGCCTCTCGCGCCGCGATCGGCCAGTGTGAGCTCCAGAGGCTGACTGCCCCGAGCCCGGAAACACGCTCCTATGGGAACTCGGTGGCGCTTTCCGATGAGTTCGCGGTCGTCGGTGCGCCCAACGACTCCACGTTCGGCTATGAAGCCGGCGCGGTCTATGTGTACCGCTGGACTTCCTCGGGTTGGGTGGGGCCCGTCACTCTCTACGCGAGCGTTCCACCACCCGTTGGCGAGGAGAACTTCGGACGTTTCGTCGCGATCTCCGGGGAAACGATCCTCGTCGGCGCTCCGGGCGACGGCGTCGGCGGTGCCGCCTTCGTCTTCGAGTACGACGGAGCGCTCTGGAACCAGACGGCCACGCTGACCGCGAGCGATTCCGCCATTGGAGGACTGGGATTCGGGCGCGTGACGCTCGAGGGCGATCGGGCCTTGATCGGAGCACCGGGCTCGCGTGGAGGCACGAGCGCCGGCGCGGCCTACGTCTTCGAGCGTTCGGGCTCGGTCTGGACCGAGATGGCCAAGCTGACGCCCTCGGATGGTGCACCCTTCGATGCTTTCGGAAAGTCCGTCTCGCTCTCCGGCGACCTGGCACTCATCGGCAGCAACACGGCCGACGGTGGGGCGGCCTACCTGTACGACCGTGCGGCGGGATGGGCGGAGGTCCAAAAGCTGGTTCCATCGGATCCGGCGCCGGACAAGAACTTCGGGGGGTCCGTCGCGATCGCTGGGCAAACGGCCGTGATCGGTGACCGACGCGATGACGAGAGGGGCGAGAGCGCGGGGGCCGCGTACGTCTTCGAGAGGGACGGGTCCGCGTGGACACAGGCGGTCAAGCTGCTCGCTGGCGACGGAGCCGCCTCGGACGATTTCGGCTCGGTGGCCATCGACGCCGAGACGATCGTCATCGGGGCATACGATGACTTTCCGGCCGGGTCCGCCTACCTCTTTCGCGAGCAACCAGGTGGTTGGACGTACGAGGGGAAGCTCGTCCCTGGCGATGGATCTCCCGCTGACGACTTCGGGTGGTCCGTGGCCATCGCGGGAGACTCGATCCTCGTCGGGGCCGTGCGCGCCGGTACGCCCTTCGGCGACCGCGGCGCGGCCTACTTCTTCCAGGTGCCCTCCTTCGCGACCGCCTACTGCTTCGGCATGAGCTGTCCCTGCGGCAACGACGACCCCGCCTACGGCTGTGCCAACTCCTCCCTCGGACTCGACGGCATCCCCCAAGGCGGCCTGCTCGCCGCCTGCGGCTCGGCGAGCGTCGCCGACGACGACCTCGTCCTCAGCGCCTCCCAGCTCCCGCCGGACCAGCCCGGCATCTTCTTCATGGGCGGCTCGGCCCTCGAACTCCCCTTCGGCGACGGCAAGCGCTGCGTCGGCGCGGGCGCAAGCGGGATCTTCCGCTACCTGCCGCCTGCCTTCTCCGGCCCCACCGGCACGATCACCCTCGGCCCGGGCATCGTCCTGCGCTCCCAGGGCTTCGCCGCGGCCGGCCGCATCGACGCCGGCGAGACGTGGTACTTCCAGGGCTGGTTTCGCGATCCGGCGGGGCCGTGCGGGACGGCGTTCAACCTGACCAACGGCCTGGCGCTGATTTTCGCGCCGTAGTCGACCCCCCGCGCACGTACGACCCCGCGATCGCGAGGCCCAGCCCGCACAGCGCCTTCGCGAGCGCCAGCGGGAACGTGCGGTGCACCTCGCGCTTGACCATGTCGTAGGAGCGGCGCTCCCCGGCGTGGTACTTGGGGCGCGAGCCGTAGGCCGCGGACGCGACGCCGAGCACGGCCCAGACGATGACGGCGACGCCGAGCGCCGAGAGCGCCCAGCCCGCGCGCACGCGCGCGGGGGACGCCCGCGACGAAGGTCTTCCGGCCCCGGATTCCACGCCCTGCGAGTGTAGAGAACGCCCTGGGTTCGCCCGCTCCGGAGCGCTACATTCCGCGCGTTGTTGGGCTTGCGATGACGTTCCGGTTCCTGCACCTGGCGGACCTGCACCTGGAGACCCACTTCGGGGGTCGCCCGGAGGCGAAGGAGCGGCTGCGCGGCGCGACGCTCGAGGCCTTCCGGCGCGCGGTCGACCGCGCGCTCGAGAAGCGGGTGCACGCGGTGCTCGTCGCGGGCGACCTCTTCGACGACCCGCTGCTCTCGCTGCGCACCGAGCTCGAGATCGTGCGAGCGGTGCAGCGCCTGGCCGAGGGCGGGACGCACTTCCTCTACGCCTGCGGCAACCACGACCCGGGCGCGCCGACGCGGCGCGCCGCGCAGCTCGGCCTCCTCGCGCAGGACGGCGCGGCGTGGCGCCGGCGCGTCCACGTGTTCTCGCGCACCGTCCCCGAGCCCGTCGTCGTGCGCGACGCCGAGGAGCGCGAGGTGGGCGTCGTCGTCGGCGCGGGCCACCTCTCCGCGCAAGAGGAGCGCAACCTGTGCGCGGGCTTCCACCGGCTCGAGACGCACCTGCCCGTCGTCGGCCTCTTGCACACGCAGGTCGAGAGCGCGCGCGGCGCCGGGGAGCACAAGCGCTACGCGCCCTCGACGCGCGCGGACTTCGAGCGCCTCGCGTACGCGTACTTCGCGCTGGGCCACGTGCACCTGCGCCAGCAGGCCTTCGACGGCCTGCCGGCCTGGTACCCGGGCAACCTCCAGGGCCGCAACGCCAAGGAGACCGGGCCCAAGGGCGGGCTCTTCGTCGAGGCCGCGCCGGGCGGCGTGGGCGAGCCGCGCTTCGAGGCGTTCGCGCCCGTGCGCTGGGAGCGGCTCGAGGTCGACGGGCTCGCCGGCGTGAGGAGCGCCAGCGAGCTCGCGAGCCACCTCGCGCAGCGGATCGAGGCGCTGCGCGCGCCACTCGACGAGGAGCTGGTCGCGGTCGTCGAGCTCTGTGGTCCGACGCCGCTGGCGCCGCTGCTGCGCGATCCGGCGCGCCTCGCGGAGCTCGAGACGGCGCTCCTCGACGAGACCGGGATCGTCGACGTCGAGCTGCGCGCGCGGCGCGTCAGCAGCCTGCGCGACCTCGACCGGCTGCGGGCCAATCCCTCGTTCCTGAGCCGCGCACTGGCGCTGCTCGAACGGGCGCACGCCGATCCCGAGCTGCTCGAGCGCCTGGCGCCCGAGCACCTGCCGGGCTTCGAGGCGGAGCTCGACGTCGAGGCCGACCTCGAGGCACGTCGCGCCTACCTCTGCGAGCTGCTCGAGGGGCTGGAAGAGGACCTGATCGACGCGTGCCTCGAGGAGGACGCGTGAGGATCCTGCGGCTCGTCACGCGCGCCTTCGGCCCGCTGCGCGAGCGCGGCTTCGAGCTCGACGAGCGCGTGGCGCTCGTCTACGGCTCGAACGAGGCGGGCAAGACGAGCTTCGTCCAGGCGCTCGAGACCGCCCTCTACGGCTTCGAGCCCGCGACCCGCGACCTGCACCCGCTGGCGCTCTTCGGCGGCGGCGCGCAGGACCTGGAGCTGGAGGCGGAGCTGCGCACGAGCTCCGGCGAGCTCCTGCGCATCGAGCGCACGCTGAAGAGCCGCGCGGGCCTGCGCATCGCCGCGCCCGGCGCGGACTTCGAGGGCGCGCGCGCCGGCAACCACCCGCTGACCCAGGTCGTCGACCTGCCGCGCGAGCTCTTCCGGGCCGTGTACGCGCTCTCCTCCGACGACCTCGTCGAGCTCTCCCGGAACGCGCGCGAGCACGTCGACCAGCTCCTGCTCGGCGCGAAGAACGTCGCGGGCCTGCGGCCGGTGTACAAGGTGCGCGAAGAGCTCGCGGAGAAGGCGCAGCGCCTGTGGCGGCCGGACCGGCGCGGCAAACCGCAGTCCGACGAGCTGGGCGCGCAGGCGCTGGAGGCGCGGCGCGAGCTCGGACGGGCGCGGGCGCGGGAGCAGGAGCTGCGCGACGCGCTCGCCGAGAAGGGGCGGCTCGAGCGCGAGCTCGACGAGCTGCGCGACGCGCGGCGCGAGCTCGAGCGCGAGCGCGCGGAGGCCGAGTTCCTGCGCGAGATCGGCGAGCTGCGCGCCCGGCAGGCGAAGCTCTCGGGAGTGGACCTCTCCGCGCTCGGCGGCGAGCCGCTCGTCGACCCGCGCCAGCTCGAGCGCGAGCTCAAGGCGCTCGAGGCCAGGCTAGCCGAGCCGCGGGCGGTGCTCGCGCGCCCCGAGCTCGCGCTTCCGGAAAGGGAGCGGGCACTGCTCGAAGCGGCGGCCCGGATCACGGCCCACGAGCGCGGCGCGGCGCGCCACGACGCGGACGTGGAGAAGCTCGAGGAGAGTCGCCGCCGGGCGCGCGGCCAGGAGCGCAAGCTGATCTCGGGCCTCGCGCTGCTCCTCGGCCGCGCGGTGGCCGCGGACGACCTGGCGCGGGTCGCGACCTTCCCGGTGCACGCGCTGCGCGGTGCGATCGACGACTGGGACGACGGCGGTTCGGCGCAGCGGGACTCCGCGGGCGAGCCCGCCGGACGGCGTGCGGGCGCTCCGCGCGGCGCGCTCCTCGCCGCGGGCCTCGCCGGGACGGCGCTCCTCGCCCTGCACCTGGCCGGCGGGCTGGGACTCGCCGCCGGCACCCTCGGCGCGGGCCTCTTGGTCGTGGCGCTCCTCGCCGCGCTCGCCGGCGCGGCGCGGCCCGCGGCGGCGCGCGCCCCGTCGGCGCCGCCCGAGGCCGTCACGGCGCCGATCGGCGTGCTCGCCGACCCGCGAGCGCACGCCGCGACGCCGCTCGCGGCGCGGCGCTTCGTCGAGCGCGTCGAGGCGCTGGCCGAGACCGCGGCCGAAGCAGAGGCGGAGCGCGCGCGGACGATCGAGCTCGCGAGCCTCCTGGAGGAGCGCGAGGAGGAGTGGGCGGCCCTGGCCGACGAGCTGGGGATCGACTCGCGCGGCTCGGGCCGCGAGGTCCTCGCGCGCCTCTCCGAAGCCCTCGAGAGCGCGCGCCGGCGCGACGACGCGGTCACGGGCGACGCCATCGCCCGCGAGCGCGCGCGCACCGCGGTCGAGGCGCACGGGCCGGCCCTGCGCCGCGCGCGGCGCCACCACGAGCGCCTCGTGCGCACGCTGCGCGCCAACGTCCCGGAGGAGAGCGACCTCGGCGCGGCCCACGGCGCGCTCGTGGATCGCCTCGAGGAGAGCCACTATCTGCAGCGCCTGGAGCGCAAGCTCGCGGGCGACCCGCGCTGGAGCGAGCTGCGGGATGACGCGCGCCTCGCGCTCGCCGAGCCCCCGTGGGACGTCGAGGTGGCGCGCCGCCGGGACGAGGAGCAGCGCCGAATCGAAAGCGAGATCGAGCGCCGCAACCACCGGCTCGGGGAGATCCGCGAGCAGCTGCGAGCCGACGAGGGAAGCCGCGTCGCGCGCGCGCACGAGCACGTCGCGGCGCTCGAAGAGCAACAGCGCGAGGTGCGCCGGCGGCGCGACCGCGTCGCGCTGCTCGAGCGGCTCGTCGCCGAGGCCGACCGCAGCTGGCGCGAGGAGCACCAGCCCGACGTGCTGCGCCGCGCGGGCGCGTACGTGAAGAGCATCACGCGCGGGCGCTACACGGCGCTCGAGTACCCCGAGGATGCGCGCGGGGGCCTGCGCGTCACGGCGCGCAAGCTCGCCGAGCCGATCCCCGTGCAGGCGCCCCTCAGCCGCGGGACGCGCGACCAGATCTGGCTGGCGCTGCGCCTGGGGCTGCTCGATCACCTCGACGCCGGGCGCGAGCGGCTGCCGCTCGTCCTCGACGAGGCGCTCGTGCACTTCGACGGCGTCCGGCGCCGGCGGCTGTACGCCGTGCTCGCCGAGGTGGCGCGGGAGCGCCAGGTGATCCTGTGCACCTGCCACGACGAGCTCGCGCGCGAGGCGGAGAAGGCCCTGGTCGTGCGGCGCATCGACCTGGGCTCGGGCCCGCGCGCCTGGACTGGAGCGTTGTTCGCGGAGCTCGACCGGGAGGAGGGGGAGTAGGGGCGCTCAAAGGCACGCGACGCCCAGGGCCGTCGCCCTCTCGCGGAGCTGGTCGTCGAACGTCGCCAGTGCAATGCCTTCTCGCAACGCGAGCTCCAGGTAGGCGGCGTCGTACACGCTCAGCTCCAATTGCCGTGCGAGCGGGAGCACAGCCGTCCAGTCCCGCTCGATCGAGGGGGAGTCGAACTGAACCGGGAGGGCAAGGACCGCCTGCTGCAGGCGAGTTTGAGTTTCGACCGTAATGCGATTCGTCCGCAGGGCCTTGCGCACGGCGTTGCAGACCTCGAAGGACCAGTTGCCCGGCACGATCGCCTCCTGCTCGCGGAACAAGTCGAGGATGGCGAGCGCGGGGGCGGCTTCTTCTTCGTCGAGGAGCCAGGCCACGACGACCGATGCATCGAGCACGAAGCGGGTGGCCATCAGAAGCGGCGTCCGTCGTCGATGAACGCCTTGACCTCGTCGCGAGTCAGGGGCTCGAGCGGTCGCAGGCCACGAATGGTGCGGATCGCCTCGTCGACGCTTATGCGGCTCGCGCGCGCGCGCACCGGCGGCACCAGCCGGGCCGCCTCCTGGCCGTTCTGGGTGATGACGAACGTCTCTCCTTCGCGCGCCCGGCGAAGGATCTCGCCGAAGCGCGTCTTCGCGTCCGTGCTGCCGATCCGTTCCATGAGGAGTCCGTGCCCTTGCGGTCACACCCGGTCCGTGAACGGCCATTCTGGCCGAGACTGGTCATAATGATCGGCCCGGTGCCACGCAGGCTCAAGGTCGGGCCCGCGCCCGGGCTCCAGGCATGGGCCTAACCCACAGGAGCCAAACGAGTTACGTCCGGCGGCTGGCCCCGCCCGGCCGCCCCTACTCCCCCACCCCGACCTTGTCCAGCACCTGAAACCGGAATGCGAAGAGGCTCGACTCGGCCGAGGAATCCTCGTTCCACGCCACCGCCACCTGACCCGAGTCGTCGACGCCGACCTCGATCTGGCGCACCAGGCCCTCGGAGCCCATGAAGGTCAGGTCGCGCGCAGGCTGCCAGCCCGCGCCCGCCCAGAGCTCGCGCCACTCCACGCGCCGGCCCTCCTCGAAGGAGTCGGTGGTCCACAGGACCGCTGCGTTGCCGTCCGCGTCGAGGATCGGCCGCTGGGGGAGCGAGGGGCCGCTCGAGGCCTCGATCACCTCGCTCTCGGTCCAGCCCTCGTCCTCGACGAAGCGCGACGTCGAGAGCGCGGTGCCGCCGGCCGCGGCGTGGCGCCAGACGGCGAGGGCCTGCGAGTACCCGCTGGTCGCGATGCGCGGGTCCTTGGGCACGCCCGCGTCGCTGACGAGCTCGGCCGGCTCCCAGACGCCCGAGATGCCGGCGGCGCGGCGCGCGGCGAGCAGGTTGAAGACGGCCTCGGCGGGGACGAACTCGATCCAGGCGGCCCACAGGTTGCCGGCCGCGTCGAGCGCGGCGTCGGGCGTCATGCGCAGCGGAGCACTATGGATCGGCTCGGGGCCCCACCAGATCGTGCCGTCGAAGCGCGTCGAGACGAGCACGATGCTCGCGCTCGGGTCGTCGAAGTACTGCCACAGGACGAAGGCGTCGCCCGCGGGCTCGCCGACGAGCACGACCGGCTCGCGCACGCCGTTCGTGTTCCCGAGGACCTGTACCAGGTCCCAACCCGGTCCGTCCTGAAAGCGGCTCGTGCGCACCTCGGTCCCGTCGCGGTCGCGCCAGACGGCCAGCACCGCGCCGTCGTCGCCCATGACGAGCCGGACGTCCTGCGCGAACGGCGTCGACCCGTCCGCGCCCGCCTCCACGATCGCTGCTCCGGTCCAGCCGCTGCCCGGGAGGAAGCGCCGCGCGCGGAGCTCGGTGCGCGTCGCCCAGAGCGCCATCGCCTGCCCTGCCGCGTTCGCAACGACGGTGGGCGCGAACGCGACGCCGCCGGCGTCGTCGAGGGACTCCTTCGCGCCCCACGCCCCGCCGGCGTAGCGCGCGGCGTACACCTCGCCCGGGCTCTGGCCGCGGTAGCTCCACACGGCGAACGTGGTGTCGGTCGCGCCGTTGGCCACGACCGGAACGCTGGCGTCCGCGGCGAGGGGCACGTCGCCGTCGAGCTCGGCGACCTCGATCGCGCGCAGGCGCGCGACGTCCGTGAAGCCGTCGAAGCTCGCCGAGACGTCGCACTCGCCCACCGCGCGCGCCGTGGCCCTGCCGCTGCCGCTGACGGTCGCGATCGACTCGTCCGACGAGGACCAGCTCGCGTCCGCGGTCACGTCGGCGCTGAACCCGCCCGCGAAGAACGCCGTCGCCGTGAACTGCTGCGTGCCGGCGAGGCGCACGGCGACGTCGGGCGGCGTCACCGCGAGCTCGTTCATGACCGGCGTCACGACCTCGAGCGAGGCGCTGTCGGCGATCTCGCCCTGCGACACGGTGATCGTCACCGTGCCCAGCGCGACGCCCTCGGCGAGGCCCTTGGTCCCGGCGACGTCGCCGACGCTGGCGATCGCGGGGTCCGAGGTCTGCCACACGACCTCGGCGGTCACGTCCCTCTCGCTGCCGTCGGAGAAGCTCCCGATGGCCTCGAGCTGCAGGCGGAAGCCGATCGGGACGCGCGGGCTCGGGGGACCGATCGAGAGGCGCTCGAGGGTCCCGATGGCGGCCGCGTCGCTCCCGCTGCCGCCGCACGCCGCCAGCGTGCTCGCGAGCAACAGGAGACAGGGAAACGAAACGCGAGGGTCGAAGGTACGAATCGAGGGATGCGACATTGGGTCTTCTCGGGGGCGCTCGAGGCACTTCGCGCCGCCGAGCCGGATCGTTCATCGTAGGCGCGCAGCGGCCGGTTGGGAACGGCTGGGGGGAAGCGCTGGAGTCCGTTCTGCAACTGCGGGACCGGCCGTCGCCCGCGCGGACCCCGCGCCCCCCGCAGTCGGCCGCGCGGCTCCGCGCCGCGCGTGTGGTCTAATCCCGCACTCCTCGCGAGCGATCGCGCACCTCGATCGAAGGGATCCAAGACGATCGACAGGGATCGACAGGATGAAACCCAGGGAACGTTTCCTCGCCGCGTGCCGTCGCGCGCCGACCGACCGCCCCCCGGCGTGGATGATGCGCCAGGCGGGGCGCTACCTCCCGGAGTACCGCGAGGTGCGCTCGCGGCACCGCTTCCTCGAGATGGTGCACGATCCAGCGCTCGCGGCGGAGATCACGCTGCAGCCGGTGCGGCGCTTCGGGATGGACGCGGCCGTGATCTTCTCGGACATCCTGGTCCCGGCCGAGGCGCTCGGAATGAACGTCGACTTCGTCGAGGGCACCGGCCCCGTGCTCGCCCCGCCGGCGCGCAGCGCCGCCGACCTGGAACGGCTCGCGACCTTCGACCCTGCGCGCCGCACGGGCTTCCTCGCCGAGGCGCTCGAGCGCGTGCGCGCCGAGCTCGGCGACGAGCGCGCGCTCATCGGCTTCTGCGGCGCGCCGTTCACGCTCGCGAGCTACATGATCGAGGGCGGCAGCTCGCGCAGCTACGAGCACACCAAGCGCGCGCTGCTCGCCGAGCCCGACTTCTTCGACGGGCTGCTCGCGCGCATCGTCGACTGCTCGATCCCCTACCTCGGGATGCAAGTGCGCGCCGGCGCCGACGCCGTGCAGGTGTTCGACTCTTGGGGCGGCGCGCTCGACGCGCGCACGTACCGCGAGCGCGTCCTGCCGCACGTCGCGCGCCTGGTGTCGGGCGCGCGCGCCTTCGGCGCGCCCGTGATCCTGTACGTCAACGGCGCGGCGCACCTGCTCGAGCTGCTGGTCGAGTCGGGCGCGGACGTCCTCGGCATCGACTGGCGCGTCGACCCCGCGGACGCTCGCCGGCGCGCCGGCGAGCGCTGCGGCCTGCAGGGCAACCTCGATCCGTGCACGCTCTTCGCACCGCCGGACGTCGTCGTGCGCGAGACGCGCCGCGTCCTCGACGCGTTCGACGGCCAGCTCGGGTACATCTTCAACCTCGGCAGCGGGATCCTGCCGAGGACGCCGGTCGAGAGCGTCGCGGCGATGTTCGACACGCTGCTCCCCGAGCGGGTCGGCTCCTAGCCCGGCCCGACAGCGCACGATGACGCAGAAGCGTGTGCTCGTGGTCGGCGCGGGGATCTCCGGACTGGCGTGCGCGTTCGACCTCGTCCGCGCGGGCTGCGAGGTCGTGCTCCTGGAGCGAGCGGAACGGGCCGGGGGCGTGATCGGGACGCTGCGCTTCGACGGGTGCGCGTTCGAGACCGGGCCCAACACGGTGCCAGCCGGCGCCGCGGCCTTCCGCAACCTGTGCGGCGACCTGGGGATCGCGCGCGCGCTCGTCGCGTCGCGCCCCGAGTCGAAGGTGCGCTACCTCTTCCATCGCGGCCGGCTGCGCGCGCTGCCGCGCGGACCGGGTGGCTTCCTCGGCAGCGGGCTGCTCTCGACGGCCGGCAAGCTGCGCGTGCTGCGCGAGCCGCTCGTGCGCCACCGGCGCGTGCCGGAGGGCGCGCCCGAGCCCACCTTCGAGGCCTTCCTCGCCGAGCGCATCGGCCGCGAGGCGACGCGCGTCCTCGCCGGCGCGTTCGTGCGCGGCGTCTACGCCGCCGAGATCGGCGAGCTCGGCGCGCGGAGCGCCTTCCCGCGCCTCTGGGAGCTGGCCCAGGAGCACGGCGGGATCGCGCGCGGGATGCGCGCGCGCGCCCGGGCGCGCGGGGACGCGGCGCCGCTCCCCGGGCCGCCCGTGCCGCGCTCGGCCCTGCTCTCCTTCGCGGGCGGGCTCGCCGAGCTGGTCGACGCGCTCGCGGCGCGGCTCGCGGGCGCGCTGCGCACCGGCGTGCTCGCCGAACGCCTCGAGCGCCGCGGCGCGGGCTTCGCGTGCACGACGAGCGACGGCGAGAGGCTCGAGGTGGACGCCGTCGTGCTCGCGGTGCCGGCGCCCGCCGCCCGCGCGCTGCTCGAGCCGCTGGGCGTCGCGCGCGCGGCCCTGGCGGCGCTCGCCGCGATCGCGCACGCCGAGGTCACGCTCGTGCACATGAGCCTCGGCAGCGCCTCGCTGCCGCCGGGCTTCGGGTTCCTCGTGCCTCCCGACGAGGCGCTGCGCGGCGGCGAGGCGCCCGCGCTGCTCGGGGCGCTCTTCGTCTCGAACCTCTTCGACGGCCGGGCACCCGCCGGGCGCGCCGCGACGACGGCGATCTACAAGACGAGCGACCTCGGACGGCTCGGCGAGCACGAGGTCGTCCTGCGCGCCGCGCGCGACCTCGCCGTGGGCACCGGCTCCGGCCACGAGGTGCGCGCGGCGCGCGTGCAACGCTGGCGCGACGTCATCCCGCGCTACGCCGTCGGCCATGACCAGCGGCTCGCGGAGCTGCTCGCGGCGCTGGCCGGGACGTGCCCGAGCTTGCACCTCGCCGGAAGCTACACTGGCGGCGTCTCCGTCGATGATTGCATCGCCCGCGGCAGGGAGGTGGCGCGCGCCGTCTCCGCGCCGGAGAGCCGCCCGTGAAGCTCTGGATCCAAGCCCTCAGCGTCCTCTTGCCGGTCGCCTACCTGGGCGCGGCGGTGCTCTGCGGGATGGCCTTCGCGGGGCCCAGGCAGCCGTCGATCTCGAGGCTGCGCGGCGCCGCGGTGCACGGCGTCCTCGCGCTCCACGTCGCGTACTTCGCGCTGCAGGGGCGGGCGTCGGCGAGCTTCCCCGTGGCGGGCACGTGGCTCGTGCTGTCCGCCGTTGCGCTCGCCACGACGCTGCTCTTCGCCGGGATCACGTGGCGCGCGCCCCAGCCCTCGGTCGGCAGCATCGTCCTCTTGCTCGTCACCGCGCTGCAGCTCTGCGCCTCCGCGTTCGGACCGCTGCAGCCGCTCGCCGCCGGGCCCGCCGACGCCTTCCGGATCCTGCACGTGTCAACGACCGTCGTCGCCTCGGCCGCCCTGGTGCTCTCGGGCGTGTACGGCTTCCTGCACATCCTGCTCTACCGCCAGATGCGCGCGCGGCGCTTCGGCCCGCTCTTCCAGCAGCTGCCCGACCTGGAGCAGCTCGCGCGCTCGCTGCGCCGCGCGGCGCTGGCGGGCTTCCTCTTGCTCACCGTCGGCCTCAACCTCGGCATCGCGATGGCGCACCAGCTCGACGTGAGGGGCTTCCACTACCGCGATCCGCACGTGCTCCTGACGCTCCTGCTCTGGGTCCACTTCGGTGTGATCGCGTTCTCGCGCCGCATCCGCGGGTTCTCCGCCCGGCGCGCGTCGTTCGCGGCGGCGGCGGGCCTGGTCACGCTGCTCGCGATCCTCTTCCTGACGCTGGTGCCCAGGTTCACGTTCCACGCCTTCGGCTGATGGACCTTCTCTCGGCGCTGACCCTGATCGGCTTCTCGCACCGCACGGCGCCCGTCGCCCTGCGCGAGAAGCACGCGGTCCGCGCCGAGGAGCTGCCGGCGCTGCTCGCCGAGCTGGGCTCGATCGAGGACATCGCCGAGGTGTGCGTCTTCTCGACCTGCAACCGCACCGAGGTCCTGGCGGTCGCCGTCGAGGGCGAGCGCGCGGTGCAGGCCGTCCGCCAGCGCGTCTTCGCGGCGCTCCCCGACGAGCACCTCTACGTCTTCGCGGGGACGCACGCGGTCATCCACCTGTTCCGCGTCGCGGCGGGCCTCGACAGCCTCGTCCTGGGCGAGACCGAGGTGCTCGGCCAGGTCAAGCGCTCGTTCGAGGAGGCGCGGCGCGCGGGCACGGTCGGCGAGCACCTGCAGCCGCTCCTCACCCACGCCCTGCGCGTGGGCAAGCGCGTGCGCAGCGAGACGGACCTGGGCCAGGGGACGCTCTCGGTCGCGCGCGTCGGCGTCGACGTGGCGCGCCACGTCTTCGGCGAGCTCGCGGGGCGCCGCGCGCTCGTCGTCGGCGCCGGCGACACGGGCGTGCTCGTCGCGCGGCACCTGCGCGAGGCGGGCGTCACGGCGATCGACTTCGCCAACCGCACGCTGGAGCGCGCTCGAGAGGCCGCGGCCGAGTTCGGCGGCCGGGCGTTCGCGCTCGACGACCTCGCGCGCGCCCTGCGCGAGACGGACCTCGTGCTGGCGGCGCTCGAGGGCGCGCAGCGTGCGATCGAGCCCGCGCACTTCGACGTGCGTGCCCTGTCGCGCCGCGACGGCCCGCTGGTCGTGATCGACCTCTCGGTGCCGCGCGCCGTCGCCGACGAGGTGAGCCAGCTCCACGGCGTGCTCAAGTTCGACGTCGACGACCTGGAGCCCGTCGTCGCCAGGAACCAGAAGACGCGCAGCGACGCCGGCGAGACGTCAGGCGAGATCCTCGTCTCGGAGGTGCACAAGTTCCTGGCGCTGCGCACGTACGCCTCGTTCTCGCCCGCTATCACGGCCCTGCGCCAGCGCTTCGAGGAGGTGCGCGAAGAGGTCGTGGACCGCGTGGCCGGCGAGCGCGCCGATCCGCGCGAGGTGCAGCTCGCGCATGAGCTCACGCGCACGCTGCTCGACGTGGCCCTGGAGCAGATGAAGGAAGGGGCGCGCCGCACGCGCTCCGAAGAGGCGCTCGAGTCGGAGTACAAGCGATTCCTGAAGAACCTCTGAAGATCAAGCTCGCGACGCGCGCGAGCCCGCTCGCCCTGTGGCAGGCCGAGGCGACGCGGCGGCTCGTCGCGACCGCGCGCCCGGGCGCCGTGGTCGAGCTCCTGCACGTGCGCTCGAGCGGCGACAGCGACAGTACGAGCGCGCTCGCGCGCTTCGGGCGCACCGGCGTCTTCACCGTCGAGGTCGACCGGCGCGTCCTCGCCGGCGAGGCCGACGCCGGCGTGCACAGCCTCAAGGACATGACGACCACGCTCGAGGACGGGGTCGTGCTGGCGGGCACGCTGGCGCGCGGCCCGGTCGAGGACGTGCTCGTGTCGCGGGACGGCGCGACGCTCGCCGAGCTGCCGCGCGGCGCGCGCGTCGCGACCGGCAGCCTGCGGCGCGCCGCGATGCTGCGCGCCGAGCGCAGCGACCTCGAGGTCGTCATGATCCGCGGCAACGTCGAGACGCGCCTCGAGAAGCTGGCGGACGGCGCCTTCGACGCGCTCGTGCTCGCGCACGCCGGCCTCGTGCGCCTCGGGCTCGAGGCGCGCATCAGCGAAGTGCTCGATCCGCGCCGCTTCGTCCCCGCCGTGGGGCAGGGGATCGTCGGCTGGACGGCGCGCGCGAGCGACGACGCGACGCGGCGCCTCTTGGCGGCGATCTCCGACCGCGAGGCCTGGAACGCGGCGCTCGCCGAGCGCGCGTTCCTGCGCCGCATCCACGGCGGGTGCAACGCCCCGGTGGGCGCGCACGCGCGCGCGAGCGAGGGCGCGCTCCACCTCGCGGCGCGCGTGCTGGCGGCCGACGGCGCGGCGGAGGTCGAGGGCTCGGCGCACGGCCACGCGCGAGAGGCGGAGACGCTCGGCGAGCGGCTGGCCGAGGAGCTCCTCGCGCAAGGCGCGGGCGCGCTGATCGAGGAGGCGCGCGCGTGAGCCCCGTGAGTGGCGGCGAGGCGCGCGTCCCCCTCACCCGCGCGCGGCGGGTCCTCGTCACGGGCCCGGTGGACGGGCCCGGGCGCGGCGCGCGCGGAATGAAGGAATGGTGCGGCGCGGCACAGGACGCCGGCTGGGAGGCGCTCGAGTGGCCGCTCGTGAGCGTGCGCGAGACCGACGTCGACCTCGTGCAGCGCATCGACGGGCTGCCGGACTGGATCGCGCTCACGAGCTCGAGCGCGGCGGCGGCGCTCGAGCGCGCCGGGGCCGCGCTCCCCGAGCTGCGCGGGGTCCCGGTCGGCGTCGTCGGGGAGCGCTCCGCGGAGCGCGTGCGCGCGGCGGGCTTTCGCGTCGCGCCCGCCCCCGCCGCGACGGCCGCGGAGCTCGCCGCGCGCCTTTCCGCCGAGCTCGAGGGCCCCGAGCCTGGGCGCGTCCCCGGCGCCGCGCGCGTCCTCTGGCCGCGCGGCCCGCTCTCGAGCGAGCTCGCCGAGCTCCTGCGCGCCGCGGGTGTGGAGGTCGACGATCCGATCGTGTACACGGTGGAGTCGATCGAGCACGAAGAGCGCGCGCCGAGCGCCGACGCCGTCTTCTTCGCCAGCCCCTCCGCGGTGCGGGCCTGGAAGGCGCGCGAGGGCCCGCGCGCGGGCGCGACCGCCGTCGCGATCGGAGCGACGACGAGCGCGGCCCTCGCCGAGCTGCCCGCGGGCGCCTTCGCGCGCACCGCCGTGATCGCAGAGCCCGAGCCCGCGGAGCTGGGCCGCCTGCTCTCCGAGCTGGCCGCCGAGGAAGAACCATGAGCCCTGTCCCCGAAGACGTCCTGACCGAGCGCCCGCGGCGCCTGCGCCAGCACCCGATGCTGCGCCGCCTCGTGCGCGAGACCACCGTGACCCGCGACGACCTCGTCCTGCCGCTCTTCGCCGCTCCGGGCACGCGCGTGCGCGCCGAGGTGCCCTCGATGCCCGGCGTCTTCCGCGAGTCCACCGACAAGATCGCCGAGACGGCGCGCGCCGCGGCCGATCTCGGCCTGCCCGCCGTGATCCTCTTCGGCATCCCCGAGCGCAAGGACGCGACCGGCAGCTCCGCCTGGAGCGACGAGGGCATCGTGCAGCGCGCGCTCGGCGCGGTCGCCGACGCCGCGCCCGAGCTCCTGCGCATCGTCGACCTCTGCTTCTGCGAGTACACCGACCACGGCCACTGCGGCGTGCTCGACGCGGGCGGCGACGTCGCCAACGACCCGACGCTCGAGAACCTCGCGCGCCAGGCCGTCTCGCTCGCCGGCGCCGGCGCGCAGGTCGTCGCGCCGAGCGGGATGATGGACGGCATGGTCGCCGCCGTCCGCGCCGGCCTCGACGGGGCCGGGCACGAGCGCGTGCCGATCCTCGCCTACGCCGCCAAGTACGCCAGCGCCTTCTACGGTCCCTTCCGCGACGCCGCCGACTCGGCGCCCGCCTTCGGCGACCGGCGCACCTACCAGCAGGACCCGGCCAACTCCGACGAGGCCCTGCGCGAGGTCGCGCTCGACATCGAGCAGGGCGCCGACATCGTGATGGTCAAGCCCGCGCTGCCCTGCCTCGACGTCGTGCGCCGCGTGGCCGACGAGTTCGACGTGCCGGTCGCCGCGTACCAGGTGTCGGGGGAGTACGCGATGCTCAAGGCCGCCGCCGCCCGCGGCTGGCTCGACGAGGAGCGGGCGATGGAGGAGTCGCTCGTCTCGATCAAGCGCGCGGGCGCGGACTTCGTCTTGACGTACTACGCGCGGGAGATGGCGCGGCGGCTGGGGAGCTGAGGGGCACGAGCCCCTCGGGCGGCGGCTCGAGGCCGCGCGTCGGTCCCTTGCGCTCGAGCCTCGGCCAACGCCCGTCCCGAAGGTACGATCGGACTGACATGGTCCAGAGCCGCCTCGCTCTCTTCGGCTCGTTTGCCCGAGACGAGGCGCGCCCTGATAGCGACGTCGACTTCCTGGTCGAGCTCGATCGTCGGACCTTCGACCGCTACATGGAGCTGAAGATCTTCCTCGAGGATCTGCTGCAGCGACCGGTAGACCTGGTCCCGGCCGACCGCCTGAAGCCGCAGGCGGTCCAGCGCGTGCAGGCGTATACAGCCGGAATGACGAAGGAGAAGTTCGTCACGGATCGCCGGACAGCGGGAATGCGCGACATGATCTCGCACGCGTACTTCGAGATCGACCCCGAGATCGTCTAGGACGTCGTCGCCAACAAGCTCGATGCACTCGGCGGAGCCTTGCGTAGCTCGCCCCACCGGGGCGAATAGCAGGCGGTCGAGGGGCCGCGCGGACCCCCGGTTCGGGTTCCCTCCTCTCTCCTCAAGCAGCCCCCGCCCCCTGCCGATCTAGCCCCGTCCCCGGCGACGCACCCCATGAGAGAAGCGCTGGATCGCGGCCGCCGCCGGCGTCTCGGCGGCGCCGCGGGGCTTTGCATCGGCCTCTTCGCAGCCGCCTGCGGCTCGGAGGGAACCGTCGTCCGCCGGTTCGCGGCCGCGCGCCTCGTGGGCTCGCCGGGCGCGCCGCGCCTCGTCTCGAGCGCCGAGCGCTTCGGCATGCACGGGCCCGCGCCCGCGAGCCTGCCGAGCGCCTCCCAACCCCGTCTCGAATGGGAGACGCCGCCGGGCTGGCGCGAGCTCGCGGGCGACGGCGGCGGGCTCCTCGCCAACGTCGACCGCTGGCGCGAGCAGATGTCGCTGCCGCCGGTCACGGCCGAGGAAGCGGCCGCGTTCGAGCGCGCGGAGCTCTTCGGAGGCGAGGCCCTGCTCGTCGACCTCGAGGGCAGCTTCCAGGGCGAGCCGGGCTACCGGCTGGTGGGGCTGCTGCGCATCGACGCCGCGGGCTCGAAGTTCCTGAAGATGATCGGACCGTCGGAAGTCGTCGGCGCCGAGCGCGACGCGTTCCACGCGCTCGCGCGCTCGTTCCGCGAGACGCGCGCGCCGCGGGCGCAGCCGCGGCCGGACGATGCGCGCAAGGCGTCGATCGAGGCCTCGCTCGCCGAGTCGAACGGCTCGGCCTCGGGCCTCTTCTGGAGCGCGCCCGCGAGCTGGCGCAGAGGGCCCGATCGGGCGTTCCGGGCCGTCACCTTCCAGCTCCCGGGCGAGGGCGGCGGCGAGTGCTACGTGACCGTGCTCGCCGGCGACGGCGGCGGCCTCGGCGCCAACGTCGACCGCTGGCGCGGCCAGATGGGGCAGCCGCCGCTCGACGGACCGGCGCTCGCGGCGCTCGAGCGCATCGAGATGCTCGGAAGCGAAGCTGTCGTCGTCGAGATCCTCGGCGCGTACGAAGGGCGCAGCGAAGCCGGGATGCTGCTCGGCGCGGTGTGCGGCCTCTCCGGCCAATCGGTCTTCGTGAAGATGATCGGCCCGCGGCGCGTGGTCGAGCAGGAGCGCGCGGCGTTCCTCGCGTTCTGCGGCTCGCTCGAGAGGGAAGGTCGCTAGGTGCGCGCAACGATCGACCGCGGGGTGCGCGTGCTCTCGTCCTTCGGGCTGGCGTGCATCCTCTTGATCCTGCTCGGGCTCCTGACCTGGCTCGGGACGCTCGAGCAGGTCCACTCCGGCCTCTACGACGTCCAGAAGAAGTACTTCGAGTCCTTCTTCCTCGTGCACCGCGCGGGGCCGGTCCCGGTGCCGTTGCCCGGCGCGAACCTCGTCCTGTGCGCGCTGTTCGTCAACCTGCTCGCCGGCGGCGTCGTGCGGCTGCGCAAGTCGCGCGCGACGGCGGGCATCCTGATCGCGCACCTGGGGATCGCGCTCCTGCTCGCGTCGGGGTTCGTCAAGCTGTACTTCTCCGAGGACGGGTACGTGACGCTGTACGAGGGGCAGCGCGCGAGCCACTTCGAGAGCTACTACCGCTGGGAGATCGTCGCGTCGCGCGAGCTCGGCGGCGGCCGGCGCCAGGAGTTCAGCGTGCCTCAGGAAGACTTCGCGGACGCGCGCGGCGGGCGCACGGTGCGCCTCTCGTCGCCCGAGGTCCCGTTCGACCTCGAGGTGCGGCACTTCACGGGGAACTGCGAGCCCCTGCCCAAGGGGCCCATGTTCGACGTGCCGGTGCCGGTCGTCGACGGCTACTTCCTGGCCGAGAAGCCGCGCGACCGGGAAGCGGAGCGCAACCTCGCCGGGGCCTACGCGACGCTCGTCGACAAGGCGAGCGGCGCACGGCGCGAGGGAATCCTGTGGGGCGTCGCCGCGCACCCGTTCACCGTCGACAAGGCGGGCGAGGTCTGGGCGATCGACCTGCGCAAGGAGCGCTACCCGATGCCCTTCACGGTCGTGCTCGACGAGTTCACCAAGCGCGACCACCCGCGCAGCACGCTGCCCAAGGAGTTCTCCAGCGACGTGACCGTGATCGACGGCGCGAGCTCGCGGCCCGTCGAGATCTCGATGAACGAGCCGCTGCGCGACCGCGGCCTGGTCGTGTACCAGGCGTCCTGGGGCCCGGCGAACGCGCGGCCGGGGGACCGCCTGTTCTCGACGCTCTCGGTCGTGCGCAACCCGGCCGACCAGATGCCGCTCTACGCGTGCATCGTGATCGCCGCCGGCCTGTGCCTGCACTTCACGCGCAAGCTCTTGCGCCACGTGCGCTCGGAGGCGCGCCGGTCATGAGGCTCCTCGCGGCGCTGGCCTGTGTCGTCGCGCTCTCCTCCGCCGCGCGGCCGCAGGACCCGGGCCGCTCGATCGAGCCCTGGCCCGAGAGCGTCGTCGCCCTCTTCGAGAGCCTCCCGGTGCAGGACGGCGGGCGGATCAAGCCGCTGCGCACCTTCGCGAGCTACACGCTCCTGCAGTTCTCGGGCCGGCGCACCTTGAAGACGGCGGACGGCCGGCGGCTCGGCGCGCTCGAGTGGCTGCTCGACACGCTGTTCTTCCCGCGCGACGCCTCGGAGTACCCGCTGTTCCTCGTGCAGGACCGCGCTGCCGTCGAGGCGCTCGGCCTCTCCATCACGGGCAAGAAGAAGCGCGACCGCTACTCGTTCGTCGAGCTCCGTCCGGGGCTGTCGCGGCTGTTCGAGCTGGGGCGCCAGTACGGGTTCGTCGAGGAGAAGGAGCGCAGCTCGATCCAGCAGCAGGTCTTCCTCCTGGCGAGCAACGTCCACGCTTACACGCGGCTCGCCGGCCACTTGGATTTCGCGCGCGCGCCGCTCCAGGTCGGAGCGGAGCTCGCCGGGATCTTCCCCGGAGCCCGCGACCGCGAGGGCGCGACGTCGTTCGCCCAGGTCGTCGCGCACGCCGCGGAGCTGCGCGTGCTGTTCGAGGGCCCGCCTGGCGCCGAGCGCGACGCGGCGGGCGCGATCCTGCGCACGAGCTCGAGCCTCGCCGACGTCACGCAGACCCTCGCGCTGATCCCGCCGGCCGTGCCGATCGCGGAGGACGAGGAATGGTTCAGCCCCGGCGACCTCCTCTACCGCGCGTTCGACGGGAAGCCCGCCGCCGCCGAGCACCTGAGCGCGCTGCGCGACTTCGAGGCCCTCGTGCGACACCGCGACGACCGCGCGGCCTTCGAGCGCGAGCTCGAGAGCGTGCACTCGACCCTCACCGGCCTCGCGCGCGCGCGCGGCGAGGTCGGGACGATCGGCCTCGAGCTCTCCTACTACAAGTCCAAGGTTCTCACCTGGAGCCACGTGCTCTTCCTCGTGGGCTTCGTCGGAGTCGCCGGCCTCTGGCTGATGCCGAAGAGGCGCCTGCCGTACGGGATCACCTGGGCCACGGTCGCGGCGGCGACGGCGTGCCTCTGCTGCGCCATCACGATGCGCTGCTTGATCCGCGGCCGCCCGCCGGTGAGCACGCTCTACGAGACAGTGCTGTTCGTCACGGCGGTCGGCAGCCTCGTCGCGCTCGCCTCCGAGTGGATCAACCGCCAGCGCATCGCGCTGTCGGCGACGGCGGCGCTGGGCACCGTGGGACTGTTCATCGCGAGCGGCTACGAGATGCTCGACAAGCGCGACACGATGCCCAGCCTGGTCGCGGTCCTCGACACGAACTTCTGGCTCGCGACGCACGTCACGTCGGTGACGATGGGGTACGCGGCCGGCATGCTGGCGGCGCTCCTCGCGAGCGGCTACCTCCTGGCGAAGGTCTTCCGCCTGCGGCGCGAGGATCCCGGCTTCTACCGCGACATCGCGCGCATGGTGTACGGGGTCCTGTGCTTCGGGCTGATCTTCTCGCTCGTGGGCACGATCCTGGGCGGGATCTGGGCGAACGACAGCTGGGGGCGCTTCTGGGGCTGGGACCCCAAGGAGAACGGCGCCCTCATGATCGTCATGGCCCAGATCGTCATCCTCCACGCGCGCATGGGCGGCTACGTGCGGGAGCACGGGCTGTGCATGGCCGCGGCGTTCGGCGGGACGATCGTGGCGTTCTCCTGGTGGGGCGTGAACCTGCTCGGCGTCGGCCTGCACAGCTACGGCTTCACGAGCGGAGTGCACACCGCGCTCTGGACCTACTACGCGATCCAGTGGGGCATCGTCGGCCTGGGCGGCGTGCGCTGGGCCCTCGACCGGCGCGCGGCGCTCGCGCCGGGTTCCGCGGGCGCGCCGAGCGCCTCGCGCTCGGCGCAGGAAGGCCCGGCCGGCGTGGCGGAGCGCGCCGCCTAGGAATCCGCAAAACGGTTCAAGGGTGAGCGGGCGGGGCGTCGAGACAGTTCGACCGGCAGGACCCTCCTCTTCCGATAAGGACCCGTAGTGAAAAGGAACTCCCTCTCCTATCGCACCGCCCTCGTCATTCCCGCGCTGATCGCCTTCGCTGGCTGTGCGAGCTCTTCCAAGGAGGTCGTGGGGCTGCGGCAGGTCGACGGCCTCGTCGGCCGCGTCGAGCGCGTCTACGTGGAGGCCGAGATCTCCGGGGAGGCCGCGCGCAGGGCCCTGAAGACGTTCGAGGCGCTGGTCGCGCCCGAGCTCGATCAAGACCCGATCCTGGCCTTCGGCGAGTTCGTCGCCGCGGTCGACGCGTCGGAGCTGCAGGCGAAGGCGCTGGGCTCGACCATCGATCCGCTGCGCTCCTCGGCCGACAAGGTCTTCGCCCAGTGGACGACCGATCTCGAGACGTACACCACCGACACGCTGCGCCAGCGCAGCAAGGTGCGCCTCGAGGAGACGCGGGCCCGCTACACCGAGGTCCTGACCGCGGTACAGGCGTCGCATCAGGCGTACGTGAGTTTCAACCAGCGAGTGCGCGACTACGCCAAGTTCCTGGGGCACGACTTCAACCCTGCGGCGGTTGCGGCGCTGCGTGAGGACGTCGACTCGCTCACCGAGCTCGACATCGACCTGGAAGAGCGCCTCGAGGCGTGCATGAAGGCGTCCGAGGGGTACGTCAAGTCGGCGGCCCTGCCCGGCACGCTCGAGCTCCGGCCCTCCAGCCGCACCGAAGGAGTTTCCGCCTCCGAGGAAGAAGAGGAGCTCTAGAGCACTCGCTCGAAGACTCCTGAAGGGCGCGCCGCGGCCGGATCGCAGTCCGGTCCGGAGCGTCCTTTCCTCATCAAGTCGTCCAGAAGCCCGCGCCGATCATCCCCGAGAGCCCCGTCCCTCCCGCCACCGCTCGCGTCGCAGGCCCAGAGCGGCGTGCTCGGGGACGGAGGGAGGGTCTTCGCGAGATGAGCTGGATCCTCCTCTTCGGCGTGACCCTGGCCCTCGGCCTGGCCCTCGCCGCCGCGTTCGCGCGGCGGCTCGAGCTGGCCCGCATGCGCCGTTCGCTGAAGGAGCGCGACGAGGCCGTGCGGCAGGGAAAGGACAAGGCCAAGCTCCAGCACCCCGTCATCGACCTGTCGCGTTGCCTCGGCTGCGGGACGTGCGTCGCGGTCTGCCCCGAGGACGGCGTGCTCGAGCTCGTGCACGGCCAGGCGCTGGTCGTCAGGGGCGCGCGCTGCCAGGGGATCTCGGCCTGCGAGCGCGAGTGCCCGGTGGGCGCGATCACCGTCGCGCTCGACAACCTCGAGCACAGGGACGACGTGCCGGTGCTCGACGAGAACCTCGAGGCCACCGGCTCTCCGGGCCTCTTCCTCGCGGGCGAGGTCACGGCGCACGCGCTGATCAAGACCGCCGTCGAGCACGGCGCAGCCGTCGCGAGCGAGGTCGCCGCGCGCACGCGCAGGGCGCCGCCCGCTCCCGACGACACGCTGGACCTCTGCATCGTCGGCGCAGGCCCGGCCGGGCTCTCGTGCTCGCTCGAGGCGAAGCGCCACGGGCTGCGCTTCGTCACGCTCGACCAGGAGGGCGGTCCGGGCGGCACGGTCGCCAAGTACCCGCGCCGCAAGCTCGTCCTGACCCAGCCGGTCGACCTGCCGCTCTACGGGAGGCTCGGGCGCACGACGTACACGAAGGAAGAGCTCGTCGACCTCTGGCACGAGATCGCGTCCGAGCACCGGCTGCCCATCCGCACCGGCGAGGTGTTCGCCGCCCTCGAGCGCGACGCCGAAGGGAACTACGTCGTGCGCACGCATACGGGCGCCTTCCGGGCGCGCCACGTTTGCCTCGCGCTCGGCCGGCGCGGCAGCCCGCGCAAGCTGGGCGTCCCGGGCGAGGAGCTCCCGAAGGTCGCGTACAGCCTGCTGGACGCGCAGTCCTACGCCGGGCGCCGGATCCTCGTCGTCGGCGGAGGAGACAGCGCGGTCGAGGCCGCGGTCGGGCTGGCCGAGCAGCCGGGCAACGAGGTGACGCTCTCCTACCGCCAGGACAGCTTCTTCCGCGTCCGCGCCAGGAACGAGGACCGCCTGCGCCAGAGCCTCGGCGAGGACAGGCTGCGCGTGCTCTACAACAGCGAGGTCCTCTCGATCGATCCGCAGTCCGTCGAGCTGTCCGTCCAGAACGGGAACGGCGCGCAGCGGATCAGCTTGCTCAACGACGAGGTGTTCGTGATGGCGGGCGGCATCCCGCCGCTCGAGCTGCTCCAGCGCTCGGGGGTGTCCTTCGACCCGGCGCTGCGCGAAGCACCGACGCCTCTGGAGGAACAGGGGACGGGCCTGGTGCGAGCCCTCGGCGCCGGCTTCGCGCTCGCGCTCGTCGCGATCGCCTGGACGCTCTGGCACTCCGACTACTACCTCATGAGCCAGGCGGAGCGCGCGGCGAGCCCCAAGCACGACCTCCTGCGCCCCGGACTCGGGATCGGGCTGGGACTGGGCATCGCTTCGGTCGCGCTGATCGGCCTCAACCTCGCCTACCTCCTGCGCCGCGCGTCGCGCCTCGGGGTCACCCTCGGGTCGCTGCGCCTGTGGATGACGGGCCACGTCGCGACCGGGATCCTCGCATTCCTGTGCGCGGCGCTGCACTCGGCGATGGCGCCGCGCAACACGGTCGGCGGGAACGCCTTCTGGGCGCTAGGCGTGCTGCTCTTGACCGGCGCGATCGGGCGCTACTTCTACGCGTTCGTCCCGCGCGCCGCCAACGGCCGCGAGCTCGAGCTCGAAGAGGCGAAGGCGCGGCTCGGCCGCATGTCGGACGAGTGGGACCAGGGCCAGCGCCGCTTCAGGGAGCGCGTGCGCGAGGAGATCGAGGCGCTGATCGAGGCGCAGCGCTGGAAGAGCTCCTTCCTGGGGCGCGTCGCCGGGCTCGCGCTGGGCCAGCGCGACCTGCGCCGCGTTCTGACGCGCCTCGAGGCCGAGGGCCGCTCGGAAGGGCTGGCGCGCACCCAGGTGCTCGAGACGCTACGGCTCGCGCGCAAGGCGCACCGCACCGCCTCGATGGTGGCGCACTACGAGGACCTGCGGGCGATCCTCAATAGCTGGCGCTGGATCCACAAGTGGGCCGCGGCCCTGCTCGTGCTGCTCGTCGTGCTGCACATCGTGTACGCGCTCAGCTACGGGGCGCACTTCTTCGACCGAGGTGCGGGCTGATGCTCAAGAACCCGCGCTTCTGGATCGCGTTCTTCTCGATGTTCGGGGTCCTGTCCCTGGCAATCGTGTCGATCGGGAAGTCGTCGCCCGGGCCGCTGGCGAGCGTGCACGAGCGCGAGGCGCAGCTCGTCGGGCGCGGCAGCTGCTCGGAGTGCCACGGCGGGTGGACGCGCAGCATGGCGTCCGCCTGCCTCGACTGCCACGCGCCGATCGAGGAGCAGCTCGCCGCGGCGAGCGGCCTGCACGGGACGCTCGAGAAGGAGGTCGCGCGCCAGTGCGCGGTGTGCCACAGCGACCACCACGGCACGGAGTTCGCGCTCGTCAACCGCATCAGCTTCCTCAAGGCGGGGATCCCCGATCCGTCCGAGTTCGACCACGGCCTGATCGGCTTCGTCATGAACGGCCGGCACCTCGAGCTCGAATGCAGCGAGTGCCACGCGAACGCCGAGGCACTGGTCCTCCCGCAGGGCGAGCCGCGTTTCCTCGGCCTCGACCGGAACTGCGCTACCTGCCACGAGGACCCGCACCAGGGGCGCATGAAGCTCGCGTGTGCGCAGTGCCACGGTCAAGTCGACTTCCAGCAGCTCGACTCGATCGACCACGACGAGCAGTTGCCGCTGATCGGCAGCCACGGCGACATCGGCTGCCGCGAGTGCCACGCGGAAGGCGCTCCGCGCTCGCTCGAGAGCATCGGCGCGGCGAGCCACGGGCTCGCGGCGCGCGAGTGCATCGACTGCCACGAGTCGCCGCACGAGGACCTCTTCACGAACGGCGTCGCGGAGCTCGCGTCGACGTCGCGCGGCGCCGCCTGCGTCGCATGCCACGCAGCCGAGCACGAGAGCTTCCGCGAGGACGGGCTCACGGTGTCGGCCGAGCACCATGCCCTCTCGGGCTTTCCGCTCGATGCGCCGCACGACGAGGCCGGCTGCCGGGACTGCCACGATGTCGGGCTGGCGACGTTCGAGGAGCGCTACCCGGACCGCGGCGCGAACGACTGCCACCTGTGCCACGAGGACGTGCATGAAGGGCAGTTCGCCGACAGCTTCTTCGGCCGCGACGGCTGCCTCGACTGCCATGAACGCCACGCCTTCGATCCGCACACGTTCAACCTCGAGAAGCACTCGTTCACCGACCTCGCGCTGACGGGGACCCACGCCGACACGGACTGCTACGCGTGCCACGAGCTGCCGGAGAGCGGCGCCGCGCGCGTCTTCCACGGGACGCCGGGCCGCTGCGAGGACTGTCACGCCGACGCGCACCGCGACTACTTCGACGACCACCTGGAGCTCGCCGAGCCGGTCGCCGGCGGGGAGTGCGCCCACTGCCACCTCACGACGACCTTCTCGGAGCTGCCCGAGACGGGCTTCCAGCACGGCCTCTGGACCGGTTTCCCGGTCGTCGGCGCGCACGAGCAGACGGCCTGCGAGAGCTGCCACGAGCGCACGCCCGAGCCCGACGACCTCGGCCGGACCTTCGGCTGGATCAGCGAGCACTACGGTGCGTTCGAGAGCTGCTCGACGTGCCATGCGGACCCGCACGGCGGGACGTTCGATCCCCCGAAGCTGCGCGCCGAGGTCGGCGGGCGGACGAGCTGCGGGCGCTGCCACAACGAGGTGTCCTGGCGGACGTTCGAGCGCGAGCTCGATCACGGGCGCTGGACGGGGTTCGAGCTGAAGCAGGCGCACGCGGAGCTCGCGTGCTCCGCATGTCACGCGCCGCTCCGAGCCGTCGACGAGCTCGGCCGGACGATGCAGCGGGCGCGCGGCCCGCTGTGCTCCGACTGCCACGTCGATCCGCACGCGGGCCAGTTCCGCGAGAGCGGGAGGACCGACTGCCAGCGCTGCCACTCCGGCGACGTCGGCTTCGCGGGCCTTTCCTTCGACCACCAGACGGACTCGCGCTTCCCGCTCAGCGAAGCGCACCAGGGCGTGGCGTGCACCGCCTGCCACACGCTCCAGACCCTCGCCAGCGGCTCCAAGGTCGTGCGCTACAAGCCGCTGGAGACCGACTGTGCCTCCTGCCACGGGTCGCCCGAGAGCCCTGCGTTCCGGCGCAAGAGGACGAAGAATTGAGACCCTCCATCATCGCCTTGCTCCTCGCGGTCTTCGTGCTGCGAGCCCCCGTCCTCGCCCAGGAGGACGAGGGCTTCGAGCACATCGAGCTGCGGGTCACCGGCACCCGGTCCGGTTCGAAGGTCGTCGTCGACCGTGGAAAGAACGACGGCGTGGCCGTCGGCGACCTCGTTCTCCTGCGCCCGCGCGCGGGCGGCCCCGTGCGCGGCGCGGTCATCGAAGTCGACGAGCGCACGGCGGTCGTCGAGCTCTTCGACCGCTCCTTCGCTCCTTCGACGGGGATGCGCGGGGAGGCGTGGATCCCGGTCTCGCGCTTCGCCGCGCCCGAGCCGGATCCGGCCGAGCAGCCGCCGGGCGCAGCGGGCGCCGCGGGCGCGCCCGGGCAGCCCGAATGGGAGAACCAGGACGAGACGTGGACGCCGGGAATGCCGCTCCTTGCCGAGGTCGACGCGGTGCGGCCCAAGGACCGCGCGCAGCGGATCACCGGCCGGATCTACAGCATCGGCCGCTACATCGACGCCACGCAGGACGACCGGACCGACAGCTACCTCCGCTTCGGTACCGACGTGGTGTACGAGAACCCCTTCCACCGCGGGGGGCTGCTCAACTTCGATGCCGAGATCAACAACCAGTCGACGTTCGTCCAGGACCAGGTCGACCTGGAGGAGGGCCGCCTGCGCCTCGACCGCCTTTCCTACGCCAGCGGCGGGACGCGCTTCCGCGCGAGCCGCTGGGAGGCGGGGCGCTTCCTTCAGTACGGCGTCCCGGAGTTCGGGGTGCTCGACGGCTTCGAGTGGACGAAGAAGCGCACGAACGGGGACCGCTGGGGCGCCAGCCTGGGATTCATGCCGGTCCCGGACGCGTTGTACGACACGGGGGACGACTTCCAGTTCGCCGGTTATTACACATGGGTCGCCGACGACAGCGAACGCCTCGCCTTCACCGGCGGCTACCAGAAGACCTTCCACGACGGCAACGCCGACCGCGATCTCGTGCTCGCCAAGTTCCACTACTTGCCGCTCTCCGGCTGGAGCGTCCACGCCGCGGCCTGGCTCGACATCTATACCGGGGGCGACGACCTCAAGGACTCGGGGATGGAGCTGACCACCCTGCGGGCCTCGGTCGGCCGGCGCTGGAAGGGCGGCCACGGCATCGACGTCGGCTACCTGCACTCGAAGTTCCCGCAGATCGACCGCTTCGAGTTCACGCCGCCGGGCGACGCCGTCGTCTCCGACGGCGTGTACGACCGCATCGGCGTGACCGGCTGGAAGATGATGGGCAACCGGCGCCTGCACGGCCACGTCGGTGGGTGGGTCGACGAGAACGACAGTGGCGGCAACGCGGACCTGGGGTTCGAGGTGCCGAACATCCTGGTCGAGGAGAGCCGCAGCGACTTCGTCGTGTTCGGCACGAACGGCTCGTTCGACTCGATGGCGGGGTTCCGGTTCAACTACGCCTGGCCGGCATGGAGCGGCGGCTGGGATGTCGTGTACGAGGTCGCGAACGGGCGCTTCTACGGCTTCGATCCCGACCGTGACGACGTGGTCCAGAACCGCCTGGTGGCGCGCCGCGACCTGTTCCTCCGCTCGGGCTGGAACTTCTCCGTCGACGGCGGGGTGCAGTACTGGGACAACGAGCACGCCTGGTCGATCGGCTTCTACCTGCAGAAGAGCTTCTGATGGTCACGACACGCTTCCGAGCGGGCAAGGCACCCCTGATCTTGGCCGCCGCGCTGTCCCTGCTCGCCGCGGCCTGCATGATGCAAGCGCCTGGCGCCGTCGAGCGCCACCGCTGGTGGTCGGGCCTGGGCCCGGTGCTGCCGCACTCCACGTTCCCCGCCGATTGCCAGCTCTGCCACGTCGGGGAGAACTGGCAGAGCGTCACGAAGGACTTCGAGTTCGACCACGAGGCGGAGACGGGCGTCCCGCTCGAGGGCGCGCACGCGAACGCCCGCTGCCTGCGCTGCCACAACGACCGTGGACCCGTATCCGTGTTCGCCGGACAGGGCTGCGCGGGCTGCCACGAGGACATCCACCTCGGCCGGCTCGGCGCGCTGTGCACGACCTGCCACCAGGAAGTGTCGTGGGAGCCCGTCGGGCAGGTCGAGCTCCACAACCGAACGCGCTTCCCGCTCATCGGCGTGCACGCCACGACGACCTGCCGCCGCTGCCATGAGGGCGCCTGGATCGGGGTCTTCTTTCCTACGGACGTGCGCTGCGAAACCTGCCACCAGGACGACCTCGCGCGGACGGTCAACCACCTCGGGCTGGGCTGGGTCGACCAGTGCAACCGCTGCCACATGCCGACGAAGTGGGAGGACGCCGAGCTGGACCTCGGATTCTGAAGTCGCCTCAAGTCCGACTTCTCCCGTGCTCGATTCGATACGACGCGCCGCTAACCCTCGCGGCGCCGGAGGAGGCCCCTTCCGGCTTGGGGTGCCGGCAGGGTGTCGTGTTTCGAACCAACTGGGCAGCCCTTGGACGAAGGTGTTTGGATGGTCGAGCGCGGCAGAGGTCGGTTCGTCGCGCTCCTCGCACTCGCCGCCGCCGCCTGCGGCGATGCCGCCACGCGCCAGGATCCGCTCACGGTCTCCCAGTCGTGCATGCAGTGCCACAACGGCTCGCAGAACGACGACTACGCTGGACCGGGCATGGAGAACCCGCACCCCTTCCCGGGGGCCGACAGGATCCTCTGCACGACGTGCCACGGAGGGAACCCGAACGGCGATGGCTTGGAAGAGAGCCACGTCCCCGCGCCGCCGCAGATCGGCGACCGCGACCGGTGGAGGTTCGACGCTTTCGCATACTTCAACCGCCTGACGCTGACCGGCCTCGACAAGCTGCCCGATTACACCGTCGACGGAGTCAGGTACAGCGCCGTCGACTACCTGCAGTTCATCAACCCCGGTGACCTGCGGGTCGTGACCCGCGGCCGCAGCTGCGGCCAGTGCCACGACGAGCACTCCGAGAGCGTCTCGCGCAGCCTGCTCGCGACCGAGGCCGGCATCCTCTCGGGTGCGATGTACGCGATCGGCGTCGACAACAGGCTCACCGACGCGCAGGGCGACTACAACGACACGGCGGCCGACGTCGGCTTCCGTCCCGTCGTCGATCCCGACTACGCCGACGATCCCGGCGACACGGGCGCCGTGGCGGAGCTCGTCGAGTACCCGGTGTTCAGCGCGCGCGACGACGAGAGCTCGACCGCCATCCACAACAACCCGCTGTACAACGCGGCCGGACTGGCCGACGACATCGAGGCCGACGGGCGTGTCACGACCGGCTCGCCGCTCGCCAACTTGTATCACGAGCAGGTCGCGTTCACCTGCGGCGACTGCCACCTGGGGAGCGCCGGTGCGAACAACCGCTACGGCGACTTCCGTTCGTCGGGCTGCACTGCGTGCCACATGCGCTACAGCCTCGACGGGCGCAGCCGCAGCGGCGACCCGAACGTCGACAGGTACGAGCCCTTCGACCCGGACGACATCGACGAGCCCGAGCTGTCGCACGTCGAGCGGCACCTGATCCGGAGCGTGCACAAGACGCTGCCGAGCGGCGAAGCGGTGCGGGGCATCGACGACTACACCTGCGCCGGCTGCCACCAGGGCTCGAACCGCACGGTCATGCAGTACTGGGGCATCCGCCTGGACCAGAACGAGGACCTGCGCCGCCGCGTGCAATATCCGGCCAACCCGGTCGACTTCGTCGATACGCGCGACGACACGCGCCTGTTCGACCCGGTCGTCGGCAACCGGACCTTCAACGGGCGCGACCACGACCAGTACATCCTGTTCGAGGACTACGACGGCGACGGGCGCGACGACACGCCGCCCGACGTGCACTACGACGCAGGCATGGGCTGCATCGACTGCCACGGCAGCGCCGAGGTGCACGGCGGCCTGCCCCAGACCGGCAACGACATCCGCAGCCGCATGGGTCAGGCGGTCCACATCAAGTGCGAGAGCTGCCACGGCTCGATCGAGGAGTACGCGCTCACGGCCCAGGGCCCGGGGTACGACGGCCAGACGAAGGAGCTGGCGATGGACGCGGAGGGCAACCCCCTGCGCCACGTCGTCAAGGAATCCGACGGCAGCTACTACCTCTACAGCCGCCTGACGGGCATGCGGCACTACGTCCCGCAGACCAGGGACGTCGTCGAGAAGAACGGCAAGCGCAACCCGCTCGACGGCCAGCCCGTCTACAGCCCCCACGGGTCGTACGCGATGGGGCGCGCCGACGGCGACGCCGCCACGGGAACGGGCCCGCTGCAGGACGGCGGCGTGACCGCCGGCTTCAGCCACACCGACAACCTGAGCTGCGCGAGCTGCCACGCGGCGTGGACGAACAACTGCATCGGCTGCCACCTGGAGGGCGAGTACGACCTGGGCAACAACTTCAGCAACATCACGGGCCAGCGCATCGTCTTCGAGGAGGCCGAAGCGCAGTTCGTGTACCAGTCGCCCATACCCTTCCAGCTCGGCGTCGGCCCCGACGGGAAGATCACGCCCTTCGCGGCGAACACGGACATGTTCTTCCGGTACGAGGACCTGAACGACAATCGCTCGGACGTCTTCGCCTTCAGCGACCGCAACGGCAAAGGCAACAACCGGCTGGTGACCGCCTTCCCGTCGCTGAGCCACAACTCGATGATGCCGCACTCGATCCGCGGACGGCAGACCTCGACGAACGAGGGGCCGCGCCAGTGCGTGGCGTGCCACCTGACCGACGACTCGCTGACCTTCTTCCGCACCGAGTACGACGCCTTCCGCGCCGCGCTCACCTCGCGCAGCTACGGTGCGCTCAACTACCCGCTGCTGCAGCAGCACATCGGGCTGAACACGGGCAACACCCTGGGTTCGCCGATCTGGGTGCACATGGCCGCCGGGCTCGGGACGGGGCTGTTCCTGTTCGACCAGAACGGCGCCGCCGTCAACCCGCTGGACCAGAACGACGACCGCTACGGCTGCGACGGCGTGGCGCCCGCCGACAGCTTCGATCCGGCGCGCGTGGCCTTCGACCTGGACCGGATCGTCGACGAGACGGGCCTCGCGCAGGGCTCGAACAACCACCAGCTCGAGAGCCCCGGGACGAGCCCCGACCTGCGCGACGGAGCGGCCGACCCGCAGCTCGCCGGGCCGCTCGGCGCGGACCTGGTCCGCAGGCTGGCCGACCCCGATACCGGGATCGTGCTCGATTCGTGGATCAACGCCGACGGCAATCGCAGGGGCTCGGCGGACGATCACATCGAGGACTGACCCGCCTCGCGCGCCAGCAGCGCGGCCTTGCGCTGGACGCCCCAGCGGTAGCCGCCGAGCGAGCCGTCCTTCCTGACGGCGCGGTGGCAGGGAACGAGCACGGCGATCGCGTTCCGGGCGCACGCCGTGCCGACGGCGCGCACGGCGCGCGGGGCGCCGACGGCGGCGGCGAGCTCCGAGTAGGAGCGCCGCTCGCCGGCCGGGATCTCGCGCAGCGCCCGCCAGACGCGGACCTGGAACGGCGTGCCGCGGTAGTCGAGCGGAACGGCGACGGGCGAGTGCGTGTCGTCGAGGTGCCGCACGACGCTCTCGACCCAGCCCCGCGGCGCGGCGCCCGGGACGAGGCGCGCGGCCTCGAACTCGCGGCCGAGCTCGCGCGCGAGCTCGCTGTCGTCCTCGCCGAGGAGCACGCCGCAGACGCCGGCGGGCGTCGCGGCGACCGCGACGCGCCCCAGCTCGCAGCTCGCCAGCGCCCAGGCGATCTCGAGGCCCCGGCCGCGGCGCGCGTACTGGCCCGGGGTCATCCCGAGGCCGGCGCGCGCGGCGACGTAGAGGCCGCGGCTCGAGCCGAAACCCGCCGCGTACGCCGCCTGGGCGACGGGCTCGCCCGCCCGCACGCGCCCGCGGAACCCGGCGAGCCGCAGCGCGGTCACGTACTCCTTCGGCGACATGCCCGTGCGCTCCTTGAAGCGCCGCTGGAGGTGGAACGGGCTGGCGCCGACGGCCGCGCCCAGCTCCTCGAGCGTGAGCGTCTCGGCGACGCACCGCTCGAGGACGCCGAGCGCGCGCTCGACGAGCTCGTCGCGCGCCGCGCCCTGGCCTGAGCCGTCGCCGGCATCCGGGCGGCAGCGCCGGCACGCACGGAAACCCGCTCGCCGCGCCTCCTCCGCCGTCGCGAAGAAGCGCACGTTGCGCCGCAGCGGGCGGCGCGCCGGGCAGCTCGGCCGGCAATAGACGCCCGTCGTGACGACGGCGTACACGAAGCGCCCCTCGGCGCGCGCATCGCGCGCGAGGACGGCGTTCCATGCGCGCTCTTCGGTGTCCTGTCCGGGAGAGACCATGCTCAAAATCTAGCACGACCCGCCGGGGCGCTCTTTCCGGGCCTTGCTCGCGAACTCGGGTTCGGTCCGCGGCCCCCCCCACCTCCGGCGCGGAGTCGGAGAACAACGCGCGTACGACGCGTTCGGGTCAACGGGGTGATCCCACGACCCGGAACGGCAGCAGGACCGGGTCGTCGAGGCCGGCGCGCTCGGACGCGGCGCGCAGGTCGATCTCGAACGGACGGCGCACGCCGTTGCCCGCGCGGTCCTCGAGGACCGGACCGACGACGAGCGTGTAAGGTCCGGGCGTCCAGGCCCGGTCCGGGACGAAGGTCCAGCGACGCTCCTCGTCGCCAACGACCGGGTTGCCCGTCATCCGTTCACCGTGCGCGTCGCGCACCGCGATCACGCGCTCGCAGAGCGCGTGATCGAGGGGCTCGTCGAACTCGACGCAAAGGGGCTCGCGCGTCCCGGCCGGCGGGACCGCGACGCGCCACTGCGCCGCGTCGGGCGAATCCTCGTCGATCGCGACGGTGCGGAAGGGCTTGCGGAAGCCCGCGGCGAGGGGCGCGCCGCGCGCGTCGCGCCAGCCGGCGTCGATCTCGAGCACGTAGCTCTCGCCCGCGACGAGCGTCGGACCGAGCTCGCGCCGCAGCCGCAGGCCCTGCTTGATGCGGCCGGGGTCGAAGAGCAGCGTCAGGCGGCGCGTCTGGGGATCCCACAGCTCGGGCTCGATCTCGAGCAGCACCTCGCGCGCCTCGCTGCCGTCCGCGTTCAACACGCGCGCGTGCTCGTACGCCTCGCCGCGACGCATCGGCGCCGAGAAGTGCACGTAGAGCTTGAGCAGGTTCGCCGGCAGCTCGTCCGCGCTCGGGTAGACCTGCTCGACGACGGTGCTCGCCTCGAGGAAGCGCTTCTCGAGCAGCACCTCGCTCTCGAAGGCGCCTCCCGCGGGGGCGGTACACGACACGCGGTACGCGAGGCCGCGCGCGAAGGCGAAGCGCGGCTCGAAGACGAGCGCGTCGCCTTCCCGGAACGTCCTCCCGAGCACCGCTGGCGGGTCGATCTCCGGCGCCGTGGCGACGTGCACCACGAGCTCCTCGCCGCCGGGGAAGCCGCGCAGCTCGAGACGCCCGTTCGGCGGAGCCTCGTCAGGGCCGAGCGCGATGAGCCCGGGCGCGGCGCCCTCGTCGACCGGCCCGCCCTCGTGAGCCGGCGCCGCGCACGCCGCCGCCAGGGCGAGGGCGCACGCGAGCTCGAGGAAGCGCCCCTGCACGTTCAGGGCAGCTCGATGCGCTCGAGCGAGCTGCCGCCCTCGGCCTCGATCAGGACGAGCGCGTGCTCGCCGTCGAGCGGCGCGAGCTGCGTCACGTTCGCGAGGGCCGCGATCGTCTCGTAGCCCATCCCCGCGGGCTCGCGGACGAGTTCGGTCATGCCCTCGGCTCCCTCGATGCCGGCGGTGGGCAGCTTCATCACGCCGCGGCTCGTGTTGGCGATCAGGACGAAACGCTCGCCGCCCTTCTCGTAGACGACCATATCGAGCGGCGTGTTGCGGTTGCCGAGCTCGGCGACGGTCGTCCCGGTGAACTTCTTGGCGGCGCGGATGCCCTCGATCGGCACCTTGACGAGCGGCGTGCAGGTGTAGCCGCACAGGAGGTGCGGGTCGCCGGCGATGTCGATCGGGACGAACGCGCGCACGGGCGAGCGCGTCTCCCAGGCGTCGTGGCTCGCGTGGTAGACCTCGATGCTCGTCCCGGTGCTCGCCCGGGGCCCCGCGTTCTCGAACGGGAACTCGAGCGCGCGCAGCTTCGAGGCGAACTCCTCGTTGGAGAGCCCCGCGACATACAGGAAGCCCTCGTGGAACACCATATCGGTGATCGACTGGGTCCGCTTGCTGCGCGGCCCGCTCTCGTCCGGCTGGGGCGCGTTGTCGATCGGGAAGGCCATGAAGCCCAGCTCCTCGAAGTCGAGGAGCTCGACCTTCTCGCTGCTCTCGACGCGCACGATCGCGTGCTGCGCCCCGTCGCCGCCGCCGCGGGTCAGCGACAGGTAGGCCGCCCTGCTGAGCGGGTTGACGGCGAGGTCGTGGATGCGGATCTCGTCCGGCGTCGTGCCGAGCATGTAGGCGAGCTTCGCGTCGATCTTCTCGACGTCGAGCCCGCGCTCGCCCTCCGGCGCCTCGGTGTCCGCCGTCTCGAGCGCGTAGATCGTCGCGGCCTGGGGATCGGCGACGAACAGGACGCCCTGCGGCCCGAACTCGAGCGCTCCGACGGACTGGAAGTCGGGCGCGTCGCCCCCGAAGGCGAGCGATGGGGCGAGCGACGGTGCGAGGGCGCTGAAGGCCAGTGCGGCGGCGATGCTGCGGATCGGCATTGCGGTATCCTCCTTCGTGTTCGACCGCGGATTCTACCGCGCCTCCCGCCGGCGCGGACGGGACGCAGGCAAGTTCACTGCAGGGGGTCAGTTCACGATCGGCCGCAGCAGGATGCTCCGGAACTCGATGTACGCCCCCTCCGACTGCAGGCAGACCTTCCCGGGCACCTCCGCACACCAGCTCGCCGTGTTCTGCACGAGGCCGTTGACCTCGAGCGTCAGCTCGCCGCGGTCGAGCCGGATGCGGTAGCGGTTCCACTCGCCGAGCGGCTTCTCGTTCGAGGGCAGCATCTTCGCCGTGCGCCGGCCCTCGGTGCGGGCCGCCTCGACGATCATGGGGAAGCGGTCGATGTTCCAGATGTCGCCCGCGTCACCCGAGTGGAGCTGCGCCTCGATGCTCTCGGGCCAGACCTCGTCGGGGCCGACCATGCGCAGGAGGACGCCCGAGTTTCCGGGCCCGCGCGCGGGGTCGAAGCGCCACTCGAGCGTCAGCTCGAAGTTGGTGTAGTCGGCCTCGGTGCGCAGGTAGCCGATGGGCTGGCCCGCGCAGCGCAGCACGCCGTCCTCCACCGTCCACACCGCGCTCGGCGGCGTGTCGCCGTCGGCGAGATGGTACGTCCAGCCCGCGAGGCCGCGCCCGTCGAAGAGCTCGATCGGCTCGCCGAGCTCGGGCGCGCGCGCCGGGTCCTCGCGCAGGAACGCCACGAGGTCGGCGATCTCCTGCGGCTCGAGCTCGAGCGCCACGCCCGCGGGCATCGCCGACAGCTCCTGCCGGCGCTTCGCCTCGACCTCGTCGGCGCGCACGACGTGGCGCCGGCCCTGGGTGTCGCGCAGGACGACATCCTCGCCCTCGGCCAGGAGGAACCCCGAGAGCAGCCGGCCGTCGGTCGTGGCGATGACATAGGTGTCGTAGCCCAACGCGATCGCCGCGCTCGGGTCGACGATCGCCTCGAGGATCTCGCTCGCGCCGTACTTCTCGCGGATCGCGGTGAGGTCGGGGCCGATCTCGAGGCCCTGGCCGGCGTAGGCGTGGCACGAGGCGCACTTGGCGCGCTCGGAGAGGAACACCTGCCGACCGCGGCGCGCGTCGCCCTCGAGCGCGGCGAGCTGCGCGGCTGCGGGCAGCGTGCGGTCCGCGGCCTGCGGGAAGTGCGCGCTCGCGAGCGCGCGCACGGCGAGGTCGGGGTTCGCGAGGATCGCCGGCGCGACTGCGCGCTCGAGCTCCTCGTCGAGGCGGCCTTCCTCGGCGAGCCGGATCAGGAACAGCCCGCCCTCGGGATCGGCCGCGAGCTCGGTCGCCGCGGCGACCCGCGCCTCGAGCCCCGCGTCCGCAGCGAGCACTCGCGCGCGCAGCGCGAGCGCCGCCGAGCGATCGGCGCCGCCGCGCGTCCAGACCTGGAGCTCGATCGAGGTACCGCCCGCCTGGCTCGTCCCGCCGAGATCGGGGCCCGCGCGCGCGACGAGCCGGCGCGCCCCCGGGGGCACGGCGAAGGAGAGCCGCGCGGGAGCGTGCGTGCCGATGCCGTCCTCGAAGCGCTCCGCGCCGACGGCGAGCGGGCCGTCGTCGCAGTTCCTGCCGAGCTGCGTCGAGCCCCAGCCGCAGCTCTCCTCCAGCCAGTCGAGCGACGTGAGCGGAATCGACTCGCCGCCCTCGAGCACGAAGCGCGGCTCGATCCAGTCCGCCCAGTCGCAGGAGCGGCCGTCGCCGCCGTCGGTGACGACCAGCCACACGCGGCCGCCGCCCGCGACCTCGACGTCGAGGTCGACGATCCCGCCCTCGAGCACGCCGCTCGACCACGCGAGCGTCGCGTCCTCGAGCCCTTCGCCGCTCGCCGGCGCGATCTCGAAGGCGCGCCAGTCGCCCGCCGCGTTGTGGCGCAGCCACCACTGGGCCTGGGCGCGCGTGTCCTCGGGGCCGACGTGGGCGAGAGCGTACACCGCGTCGGCGGCCTCGCGCGTGGGGACGAACGCGAGCGCGTCGATCATCTTGGCGCGCACCTCGAGGCGGCGCTGTCGCTCGTTCGCGCGCTTGGCGAGCTGCGGGACGGCCTCGGGTGGGTGCAGCCGCCACATCATGTCGAAGTACTCGCGGTCCATGGACACGCCGAACTGTCCCGCCAGGTACTCGAAGTAGCGCGACTCCTTGCCTTCCAGGCCGATCCCGATGCTCTCGAGGTAGGCGCGGTCGCCGGGCGGGGTTTCGCGCGCGAGCACGACGAGCAGCTCGCCATACTCGTCCCACGCGAGGTTGCGCAGCGAGCGGGCGAGGGCGGCCCGGACCGACGCCGAGCGGTCCATCCCGAACTGCTGGCGCACCGCATCGATCTCGCCGTACCCGACGTCGACGAGCGCGTGGTAGGCGACCGTGCGCACGCCCGGCCGCAGGTGCGACGTGGCTCCGCGCGCGACGCCCGCGCCGCGCTCGGAGATCCGCGCGAGGAGCGGGAGAACGCGCGCCACGATGCGCGGGTCGCCGCCCTTGGCCATGCGCTCGAGCGCTTCGAACGCGCCCTCGCCCAGCGCCTCGAGCTTCTCGCGCGCGCTCGCGCGCACGCTCGGCGCCGGACAGTGCAGAGCGTCCGCCAGCGCGTCGGCGTCGCCAGCGGGCAGAGCGATCGGCATCGGCGCGCGCGGGGCGCCGCGCGGCGCGACGCGCAGGATGCGGCCGTACGCCTCGCGGTCGCCCATCGCATGACCGCCGACACCGGGGTCGTACCAGTCGGCGACCAGCACGGAGCCGTCGAGCTGCACGAGCACGTCGGACGGGCGGAACCAGCTCCCCTCGCCAGCGCCTCGCGCGCGACCGCTGGCGTCGGTCCGGCGCAGGAGCTCGCCCTCGAGCAGCTCGAGCGCGGCGCGGTTCTCGGTCACCGCCAGGCGGTGCGCGTACACGACGCCGGCGCCGGCGTCGCAGTCGAGGACCGCGCCGCGCAGCCGCGCGAGCGGCCCCTCCTCGACCCCGCCCTCGTAGACCGCCACGCCCGTCGGCCCTCCGGCGCCGGTGATCGTCCACGTCGTCATCACGCCGGGGTCGTCCGCGTGCCAGTGCGCCGCCGTCGTCTCCTGGCCGGGGCGGCGGTCCGCCAGCCAGGAGCGCGTCCCGTCGCGCGAGAAGTAGCCGTAGCTCGCGCCCTCGACCACGAGGACCGCGCGGCAGCTCCGGTTCCCGTCGTCGTCGTTGTCGGCGGTGAAGAGGTTCCCGTAGGAGTCGCGCGCGACCTCGTAGGGGTTGCGGAAGTTGTGCGCCACCACGCCGAGGCCGGTCCCGTCGGGGCGCACGCGCAGCACGAGGCCGCCGACCCAGATGCGCCCGTCCGAGCTGACGAGCCCGGCGCGGTTCTCCGCGTTGTAGGGGCTCCCTCCGGTGTACATGCTGCCGGAGCGCAGCTCGAAGCCGGCCGCGTCGGTCACGAGGTGCGGCCCGGCGTTGCCCACGGCGACGTACAGCCAGCCGTCGTCGCCGGCGACGACCGAGTGCACCCCGTGGTCGTGGTCGTAGCCGCCGAAGCCGGTCAGGAACACGCGGCGCTCGTCCGGCACGTCGTCGCCGTCGCGGTCGACGTAGACGAAGACGTTCGGCGAGCACGACACGAAGACGCGCTCGCCGAGCACGCAGATCCCGAGCGGCGCGACGAGCTCCGGGTCCTGCACGAACACCTTCGAGGCGTCCGCGGAACCGTCGCCGTCGGTGTCCTCGAGGATGACGACGCGGTCGCCGCCCGCGTGCTCGCGGCCCGGATTGCGCCCGTCCCAGCGGCGGTAGTTGACGGCCTCGGCCACCCAGACCCGGCCGCGCGCGTCGACGTCCATCGCCGTCGGGTTGAAGAGCTGCGGAGATTCGGCCCAGAGCGTGACCTCGAGGCCGTCGGCGACGACGAAGCGCTCGGTCAGGTCCGCGGGTCCGTCCTGGACCGTCGCGACAAGGAGCGCCGCGAAGAGTGGATTCGGGCTCGGCATGGACGTCAGGATAGACGTCGGTGCACCTCCCGCGCAGCCAGGCGATCTTCGAAGCGGCCCGGAGCCTCGTCCCGGGCGGCGTCAACAGCCCCGTGCGCGCGTACCGCGCCGTCGGCGGGACGCCGCCGCACGTCGCCCGCGGCGCGGGCGCGCACGTCGTCGACGTCGACGGCAACCGCTACCTCGACATGGTGCTCGCCTACGGCCCGCTGATCCTCGGCCATGCGCACGAGCAGGTGCGCGCGGCGCTGCACGCCGCCCTCGAGCGCGGGACCGCCTTCGGCGCGCCCACGGAGGGCGAGCTCGAGCTCGCGCGCGAGGTCACGGGACGCGTGAAGGGCGTCGAGATGGTGCGCCTGGTGAGCTCGGGCACGGAGGCGACGATGAGCGCGCTGCGCCTCGCGCGCGCGGCGACCGGGCGCGAGCTCCTCGTCAAGTTCGACGGCTGCTACCACGGCCACGGCGACTCGTTCCTCGTCAAGGCCGGCTCGGGCGCGCTGACGTTCGGCGCGCCCGACTCGCCGGGCGTGCCCGCCGCGCTCGCGGCCCTGACGCTCGTCGCCGAGTACAACGACCTCGAGTCGGTGGGCGCGCTGTTCGAGGCCCACCCCGGCGAGGTGTCCTGCGTCTTCGTCGAGCCCGTCGCCGGCAACATGGGCTGCGTGCTGCCCGCGCCGGGCTTCCTGGAGGGCCTGCGCGCGCTGTGCACCGAGCGCGGCGCGCTGCTCGTCTTCGACGAGGTGATGACGGGCTTTCGCGTGGCGCGCGGCGGCTACCAGGACTTGACCCCGGTGCCGCCCGACCTCGTCACGCTGGGCAAGGTGATCGGCGGCGGTCTGCCGATCGGCGCCTACGGCGGGCGCCGCGAGCTGCTGGAGCGCGTCAGCCCCGCCGGCGACGTGTACCAGGCGGGGACGCTCTCGGGGAACCCGCTCGCGGTCGCCGCGGGCCTCGCGACCCTCGAGGTGCTCGACCGGCCGGGCACGTACGAGGGGCTCGAGGAGCGCGGCGCCGAGCTCGAGCGCGGACTCGCCGAGATCGCGGCGCGGCGCGGCGTGCCGCTGCAGGTCGGCCGCCAGGGCTCGATGCTCTGCCCCTACTTCGCCGCCGAGCCCGTGCGTTGCCTCGCCGACGTCACGCGCTCCGACCGCGCGCGCTGGACGCGCTTCTTCCACGGGATGCTGGAGCGCGGCGTGCTGCTGCCGCCCTCGCCGTACGAGGCGTGGTTCCTGTCGACGGCGCACGACGCGGCGGCGATCCGGGAGCTGCTCGACGCGGCGGACGCGGCGCTGCGCTGAGCCTACTCCGCGGCAACCACGCGGTACTTGTCGAACGCGAGCGCCGCGCTCAGCGTCCGGGGGTCGGCGGCGAGCTCCGCCAGCGCCGAGACCTTCCCGCTCTTCACGTCGACCGCCGCCCGCTGCACCCCCGGCAGCGCGACGAGCGCGTCGTGCAGCTTGCGCGCGCAGCCCTGGCAGCACATGCCCGCGACCTGGAACTCGCGCACGACGTAGCCGGCGGGGACGTCCCCGATGATGGCGAGCGGCACGGCGGGGAGCGGCGCGTCTTCCTCGAGCGCGGGCGCGGCGTAGTGGGGCTCCGGGGCGCGCAGGGCGATCCAGCCCAGGGCGGCGCCGGCGAGGGCGAGGAGGAGGAGCGGCAGGTGGCGCATGGAGAGCACGTCGATTCGGGGCCACGTCCATAGGCCGGGCGCGTGGATCCGTCAAGCGCGGTGCCGCCTTCTCCCTCCTCGCCGGCCTTGTACGGTCTCCGCGCGCGCCGCAGAATCGGCGCGATGGCCGCCACCGACCCCACGCTGGGTGCCGTCCGCGCCTCCTTCGAGGAGGCCTCGCGCACGCTCGCCGCGTTCCTCGCCGACGAGGAGAACCTGAGGGCCGTCGAGCGGTTCGCCGAGGCCGCGCACGCGACGCTCGAGCGCGGAGGGCTGCTGATGTCGTGCGGCAACGGCGGGAGCATGTGCGACGCGATGCACTTCGCGGAGGAGTGGACGGGGCGCTTTCGCAAGGACCGCTCGGCCCTCGCCGCCGTCGCCTTCTCGGACCCGAGCCAGCTGACCTGCATCGCCAACGACTTCGGCTACGACGAGGTCTTCGCCCGCCAGGTCGACGCCTACGGCAAGCCGGGCGACCTCCTGGTCGCGATCTCGACCAGCGGCAGCTCCCCGAACGTGCTGCGCGCGGCCCGGACGGCGCGCGCGAAGGAGATCACCACGGTGGGCCTCCTGGGCAAGGGCGGCGGCGAGCTGAAGGGCCTCGTCGACATCCCGATCGTCGTGCCGCTCGCGACGACCTCAGACCGCATCCAGGAGGTGCACATCAAGGTGCTGCACATCGCGATCGAGGCGGTCGAGCGGCGGATGTTCCCGGAGAACTACTGATCGCGGCGTCAGATCGAGTCCAGCCCCCACGCGAACGGCGCCAGCGGCAAGCGCGGCGCGCGCACCCCGACGCCCGCCTCCAGCTCCTCCACCGCCGAGCGGTCGCGGCGCGGCGCGAAGAGCACCGCGAGGAGCGCGCTCGCGTCGAGCTCGAGCGATCCCGCTTCCCCCGACAGCTCGGCGCGCTCGCCGCGCACCCGGGACGCCAGCGCGCCCTTCGCGAAGAGCTCGAGGAGCTCGAGCGCCCGGCCGAGGTCGAGCAGCTTGCCCATCCCCAGGACGCCTTCCGACGCCAGCGCCCCCGCAGAGCGCAGCGCGCCCTCGAGCGCGCTCGCGCCGGGCGGGGCCATGACGACGATGGGCCGCCCGTGCTGCTCGAGGTGGGCGCGCGCGAGCGCGGCCACGTCGTCCGCCGCGCCGGCCCACTCGTGCACGACCCCCTGGAGATCGGCGCCGCGGCCCATGCAGGCGTAGGCGGCCGCGCCGCTCTTGCCCTCGCGCACGAGGACGCGCATCCCCGGGCACGCGAGCAGCGCGCGCGTCTCGGCGCGGTCGCGCTCGACGCGGGCGAGGTGCGCGGCGTAGAGCGCATGGATCGCGGCCGCGTCCCCTGGACGGGCCGCGCGCACGCCGCTGGGCGGCGGGAGCCCGCGGCTCGCGCACGGCTCGAGCAGGAAGTCGCGCTCGGTTCCCACCTCCGCGTAGCCGCGCCGCCGGTAGAAGCCCGGATCGTCGGCCCAGAGCAGGGTCGCCAGGCAGCCGCGCTCCAGGCCGCGCGCCTCGGCGTGAGCGAGGACGCGGCTCGCGAGCCCGCGGCCGCGCCACGCGGGCGCGGTGACGACCGAGCCGATCAGCCCGACTTGCAGGCGGACGTCGGGCAGGACGAGCTCGCGGACGACGAGCGCGCAGGCGGCGCGCGGTGAACCGTCTTCCTCGGCGACGATCAGCTCGCCGTCGAACGCCGGGTCGAAGACGAGCGGGTACTCGGCGGCGATCGGCCCGCCGCCGCGCAGTACCCGGCGCATCAGGTCCTCGGCGCCGCGCCGATCTCGCGCGCGGCCGATAGTCACCCGGTCAGGGTCCACCGGGTCAGGTCTCTTCCCGAGCCTCGCGGGCCTCGCGGGCGCCATCGGGCGCGGGCGGCGCTCGTCGCGCGGCCCGATACGCCTCCAGGAGCTCCGCGCCGAGGGACAGCGCGTCCTCGAGCGACTCGCGCGCCTCCTCGACCGCGCCTGCGAGATCCTCGGGCCGCTCCAGCCCCGCGCTCTTCGCGCGCAAGCCCGCGGCCTGCTGCTCGAGCTTCTCGAGCAGCACCTGGAATGCCGGGCCGTCCGCGGGCGCCTGCGCGGTCCGCTTCGACGGCGCGTCGGGTCCGCGAACGGGTTGCGGGCCGCCTGCTGCGGGCACGTCGCTCGTCATCGTCTACGCTCCTACCGGCTCATCTGAGGAAGTTCAAGAGCGTGTTCTGCAGCAGCCGCGCACCCGCCGCCTGCGCCACCTGCAGCGTCTGCTCGGCCTGCGTCATGTCGAGGACGACCGAGGCGAGGTCGGCGTCCTCGACCTCGGAGATCATCCCCTCGAAGCGCACCAGCAGGTCTCCGAGCCGGCTCTCCATGGCGTCGAGGCGCGCGCTGCGCGCGCCGAGGTCCCCCAGCCCGACGAGCACGTTCTCCGCGTTGCGGTCGAGCTCCGCCAGGCGCACGCTCACGCGGTCGTGGATCGCGGCCGGAGCGAGGTCGTCCGAGCGGCGCAGATCGTCCGCGATGCCGCGCAGCGTGTCGAAGACGCTCGCTGCGCCGCGGAACGTGACGAGCTCCTCGCCCGCGCGCGTGACGCCGCTCGCGTCGACGTGGACGACGTCCCCGGTCGCGGAGTCGATCAGCTCGACGTCGGTCGCGCCGAAGTCGATCGGGGCGAACGCGTCGGCGCCGATGGCGATCGAGCCGGACCCGGTCAGCGTGCCGCTGAAGCTCGCGCCGGTCCACCCGCCGAAGTCGAGGTGGACCTCGCTCCCGTCGGCGTCCTCGACCCTGAAGTCGCCATAGTCGGCGTCCCCGGGGGCGGGCAGCTCGCGCTCCGGTCCGCTCCCGAGCCGGACGGTCCCTGCGGCGGCGTCGACGACGAGCTCGTGGTCGCCGAGGATCGTGTCGCCCGGTGCGGAGGCGATGCCCGCCCCGAGGCCGGCCGTCGCGTCGTGGCGCAGCACGAGGCGGTTGTAGCTCTGGCCCGAGTCCGCGCTCGACCCGCCAGCCAGGCCCGTCGAGCCGGTGAGCTGCGTCCCGCCGTACTGGAGCTTGGCGAAGACCTCGCTGCCGGGGACGTTGAGCTCGACGCGCACGCCGCGCCCGACGAGCACGGACTGGCGGTCCTCGTTGCCGCGGTAGACCACGCGCTGCGAGTCGCCGGACCGGACGGTCTCGAAGGGCTCGGTCTCCGTCTCCGACCCCGAGAAGAGGAAGCGGTCCCCGAAGCGCGAGTTCGCAAGATCTTGGAGACCGGCGGCCGAGAGGTCGATCTGCAGCGCGAGCGACTCGCGGTCCTCGGGGCCGAGCGTCCCGTTGAGAGCCTGCAGGACGAGCGCGCGCGCCTCGTTCAGGAGCGACGAGGCGTTCTGCAGCTCCGACGCCGCGCCGTTGAGGGTCGGCCGCGACGCGCCGACCGCCTCGCGGAACGCCTCGAGGCTCTTCGCCTGGCGCCGCAGACCGATCGCCAGCGACGCTCCGGCCGCGTCGTCGGAGACGCGCCCGATGCGCTTGCCGGTGGCGACCTGCTCCTGCGCTCGGGCGAGCTTGGCCTGGTTGAGCAGGATGCCCATGCGCACCTGGCTGAAGATCGAGGATTGCGTCGGTCGTAGGCTCATGGGTCAGATGAGAGACAGGAGCTCGTCGCCGAGCTGGCGGACGACCTGGATGAACTGCGTCGCCGCTCCGTAGGACTGCTCGAACTGGATCATGTCGACGAGCTCTTCGTCGACGTTGACGCCCGAGACCTCCGCGCGCCGCGACTGGAGGCTGTCGAGCAGGAAACTCTCCACCTCCACGGCCTCGCGCGCCGCCGAGACGCGGAAGCCGACGTCGCCGACGACGTCCGAGTAGAAGCCGCCGAAGCTGTCGCCCAGGCCGGCGACGCGCAGGCTCTGGAGCTCGAGCAGGGCGAGCAGCGTCCCGACGTCGCCCTGCGTCCCCGAGGCCGAAGCCGCCAGCAGGGCCGGGTCGCGCGCGAGGTCCGCGCGCAGGCCGATGTCCGCGGCTCCGGTCCCGACGAGCATCGAGTTGAGGCCCAGGGCCACGAGCACGTCGGACGTGTCGGCGTCCGCGCTCAGGTGCTCGACGAAGAAGTCGTTGTGCGTGGCCGACAGCTCGCCGTAGGTGAAGCTGACGCGCAGGCCGTCGGCGACCTCGAGCTCGGTCCCCGGTACGTAGCCCGCGCCCACGTCGAGCGTCGCGACGAGCTGGCCCGCCGCGTTCTTGACCTCGACGAAGAGGCCCGGAGTCGTCCCGACGCGGCCGTCGCCCGTCGGCTCGAACACGAAGAGCTCGTTCTCGGCGCCCGCGTACGAGCCGTGGATCTCGACCTGCACGGCCGTGTCGTGTCCTGCGACGAGCGCCGGCGCGCTCCAGCCGAACGCTCCGAGCGCGGAGCCCCCGGCGACCTCGAACGCCGCGCTCGAGCCGGCGCCCTGCGTCTGCAGCACGAGCCGCTCCCCGACGGCCCGCGCCCGCAGGCCGGACGACACGACGCCCGGGTCGGCGTTGATCGCGGCCGCCACCTCGCTCGCCGTCGCGCGGCTCATGTCCGCGAAGTCCGCGGGATCGAAGGTGACGGTCAGCGCTCCGAGCGGGCCGACGAGGTCGAGCGTGTCGCCCGAGCTCAGCGCGAACGGGCCCGCGCCGGGCGTGGCGAGGGACGCGCGCCCGCCGCCGAAGCTGCCGGCCGCGTCGGGCGCCCGGTCGAGACGCCGCGCGAAATCGAACCGCTTGTCCGAGTCGGCGAAGATCTGGACGCGCCCGCTCGAGTCGAGGCTCGCGCTCAGGCCGTCGATCGCGCCGATCTGCGCGAGGAAGGCTTTCAGCGTCGTGCGCTCGGGATCGATCGCGATCAGGTGCGTCTCGAACGCGCCGCTCGCCTGGTCGATGACGTTGACGCGGAGCGCGCCCTGCACGACGTCGAACGGCAGCCCGGCGTCGCCCAGCACCTCGTCGTCCAGGCTGCCGTCGCCGTCCTGGTCCTGCACCGCGTTGTCGGAGACGAGCCGCCGGAAGGCGCCCGACGCCGGGACGCCCGTGCTGTGCTCGCGGTTGATCTCGAGGATCAGGTTGTGCGCCAGCGAGTCGACCTCGCCGCCAAGCTGCGGCACGAAGCCCTGGCTGACGGCGACAAGGCCCGCCAGCTTGCCGCCCTGCGGCCGGATGGGCTGGGTCCCGCCCTCGAGGAAGAGCTCGACCGAGCCGTCGGCAAGGGCATCCGCGCGCAGATCGTTCGCGACGGAGTAGCCGACCAGGAGCTGGCCGCCGACGAGCACGCGCACGCCGCCGCGCTCGGTCTCGTGGTAGCTCACGTCGACCTGCTCGGCGAGCCTCGTGAGCAGGAGCTCGCGCTGGTCGCGCAGGTCGTTGGCCATGACGCCGGCGGCCTCGACCTTGCCGATCTCCTGGTTGAGGTCGCGGATCTGGCGCGCGAGCGTGTTGACCTCGGTCACCCCCGACGCGATCCGCCGCGAAGCGTCCTCGCGCGTGCGGTCGAGCTCCTCCGAGAGCCCGTTGAACTGCAGCGCGAGCGCATCGATCGACTGCGTGACGCCGGTGCGCAGGATCGAGCTCGCGGGGTCGGTCGAGAGCCGCGAGATGGAAGAGAAGAGCTCGTCGAGGAGCCCGCCGAGCCCGAAGCCGCCCGGCTCGCCCAGCAGGGACTCGACCTCGCCCATCCCCTCGAGGCTCGCCTGGAAGCGCTGCAGCGACGCGGTCTGGCTCACGATCCGGCGCGTCACGAGGGCGTCGACGCTGCGCCGCACGAAGTCGGGGCTGACGCCGGTGCCGATCGCGAGGCCGCGCGTCAACCGCGGGTTCGAAGCGGAGAGCACGAGCTCCTGCCGCGAGTATCCGCGCGTGCCGGCGTTCGAGATGTTGTGCCCGACCGTGTCGAGCGCCGCCTGCGCGGACAGCAGGGCCTTCAGGCCGAGCTGCAAGCTCATGTTGCTCATGGTTCAGCCCTCGGCGTCCAGGATGGCGCCCTCGACCTCGAGCGGGTTCTCGCCCGACGCTCCGAGCAGGAGCTCGAGCGTCTCGCGCAGGAGATCGCGGTGCAGCGCGAGGAGCGCGAAGGTGCGCCGGCTCGCGCGGACGACCTCCGCCGAGGCGGCGCGCAGGTCGTCGCGCAGCGCGAGCAAGCGTTCGGCGCCCGGCTCGCCGGGGCCCCCGAGAACACCCGGGCCGAACCTCTCGGCGACGCTCCTGAGCGTCAGCGCCGGGCGCGCGACGTTCCAGTGCGCGGCGAGCGCGGCGAGCACCGTGGTCCGCTGCGCGTTGCGCCGGCGGCCGCCGGCGACCTCGCGCTCGAGCGCGGCGCCGCTCGCGCCGAGCGCCTCGCGGTCGCGGCGCAGGACGGCCTCCTGCACCGCGCCGAGCGCGGCGGCGATCCGGCGCTGGCCCTCCAGGTCGGCCGCGACGCAGGACTCGAGGCGGTTCATCAAGCTGCGCAGCGGGGCCATCACGCGGCCTCCTCGCGGGACGCGGCCTGGAGCTTGTGCTGCAGCGAGACCTCGATCGCCTCAGCCAGCCCGAGCGCGCCGCTCGCGCCGAGCGCCGCGCCGAGGTGCTCGTCGAGCCAGCCCTCCATCGTGTCCGCGCCGGCTCCGCCGCCGAAGAAGCCGTCGCCGAGCGAGCGCCGCATCTCCTTGACGAGCTGCGTCGCGAAGAGCGCCTCCATCTCGCTCGCGGCCGCAAGAGCGGCCGAGCCCGAGCCCGACCGGTGCCCCCGCGCGAGGTGCGCCGCGCGCTGCGCGCGCGCCCCGTCGAGCGCCGCCGCCGCGTCCGTCAGAAGCCCCACTTCCATCACATCCTCCGGATCTCGGCCACGAGCAACCCCCCATCCGACATCGCCGCCAAGATCCCGATCAGGTCGCGCGGTGTCGCGCCCATGACGTTGAGCACGTCGACCACCTCCTGCAGGGTCACGGCGCCGGGGATGAGGACCAGCGGGTTGTCCTCCTGCTCGACGGCGAGGTCCGTGCGGTCGACTCCCTCCGTCCTGCCCGCGGAGAGCGGTCCGGGCTGGCTGACCTCGCGCGTCTCGGCGATCGTCACCGTCAGGTTGCCGTGCGCGATCGCGCCCGGGCGCAGGCGCACGTCGCCGCCCATGACGATCACGCCCGTGCGCTCGTTGATCACGACGCGCGCGCGGTTGTCGGACACGATCTCGCGCCTGAGGATCGTGTCGAGGAAGGAGACGTACGCGGTCTCCGGCAGGTCGCGCGGCACGTCGACGCGCACGGTCTTGGCATCCGGGAGGATGGCGGCGACGCCCGGGAACATCGCGTTGATCGCGTCCGCGATGCGCACCATGTTGCCGAAGGAGTCCTGGCCGGTCCTGGCGTCGAGGTACAGGTACCCGTGGTCGCTGACGATCTGCGTCTCGGCCACGCGCTCGACCTTGCCGCCGCCGGGCAGCACGCCGACGGTCACGTGGTTGCGCTGCACGGAGGCAGCCGCGCCCTCGATCGCGAAGCCGCCCACGGTGAGCGGGCCGGAGGCGGTGGCGTACACCGTCGTGCCCGCGAGATCGGTCAGCTCGGTCGTGAGCAGCAACCCGCCCTGCAGGCTCTTCGCGTCGCCGATGCTCGAGACGGTCACGTCGATCGCGCGGCCGGGCTTGATGCCCGCCGGCAGGATGGCGGACACCCATACGACCGCCGTGTTCTTCGAGCTGAGCGCCTGCAGGTCGATCGTCAGGTTCTGCGTGCGCAGGAGGTTCTGCTGCAGCTGCTTGGCGAGGTCGCTCGAGTCGCCGGTGCCGGCGAGACCGATCACGAGCCCCATCCCGCCGATCGCGTTGTCCTCCTGGCCGCGGACGGCGACGAGGCTGGAGATGGGCGTCTCGATCCTGCCCAGCTGCGGCCGCGTGGCGGGCGCGTCCCGGCGCTCGGTGCTCGTGTAGGTCGCCGACGAGCGCGCCGTGGGCTGGTCGGGCGCCTGGACCCCGCGCGGCGCGAGGAGGATCCCGGTCTCCGGCGACACCGGGGGCCCTTGCGACACCGGGGGCTCGGCGTAGTCCGTCTGCAGGAGCGGGAGGAGCAAGAGGAGGTGCAGCATGATCAGAAGGGCCAGAGCCAGTTGAGCGCGTCGTGGAACCACTTCGCGAAGCCCTTGCGGTTGGTGGCCTGGGTGAGCGGCCCCGTTCCGACGTAGGTGACGCGCGCGTCCGCTACGAGCTCGGACTCGATCGAGTTGTCCGCCTTCACGTCGTAGCGCCGCACGACCCCGCTGAACTCGATCTCCTTCACCTCGCCGTCGATGCGGATCTCGCGCCGGCCCGCGAGCACCAGGTTGCCGTTGGGGAGCACGTCGACGACCATCGCCGTCAAGCGTGCCCGGAACTTGCCCTTCTTCTCGTAGTTCGCGGTGCCGTTGAACTGGTCGGACGAGCGCGACTCGAACGTCGGGAGGGTCGCGAAGGCGTTCTGGTCGATGTCGAAGGCCGCCAGCTCCTTGCGCAGCCCGCCGGTCGTGTTGAGGTCGGCCTTCTCCTCGTTCTTGAGGTCCTGGTTCTCCTCGATCTCGACCGTCACGAGGTCGCCCACGCGGCGCGCGATCTTGTTGCTGATCGGCGCGATCGGGCCGTGGTCGGGGTCGTAGATCGAGCCGGGCCGGCTCCCGCGAGCTTGAGCGCCGGCGCCGGGAGCGGCCAGGAACACGGTCAGGAGGAGCAGGAGCAGCGTCTTCATCGGAGCCTTCCGGTCAGTCGATCTGGATGCGGACCCACTTGCTGGAGACGACGGTGGCGACGACCTCGTGGCCGGTCTCGGGGCGGGTCAGACGGATGCGATCGCCGACGCGGCCGTCCTGCGCCGCGACGACCGCGGCGCGCGCCGTCACCGCGCCGCGGCGCACCTCGAGGTGCACCAGGTCGCCGCGCTGGATCACGCGCTCGCGCACGAGGTCGTCCGCGACGAGCGTCGCGCCGGCGGGCACGTCGCGCGCGAAGCACAGACCTTCGTGGTATTCCGGAGCCGCGGCCGGCGCGCCGGCCGCGCGGCGCACCCGGCGGACCTCGAACAGCGCCGGCTGCACGACCTCGCCGCGCCGGACGGCGCGCACGAGGACCGGGACGCTCTCCCACACGTCGACGGTCCAGCTCGTCCAGACCGTGCGGTAGGGCGCGCCGTCGACGTCGATGCGCACCGGGATGCTGATCCGGCCGCCCGCCGGCGAGCGGCGCTGGGGTGGCACGGACAGCCGGGCCGGCTCCGCGCCGAGCGGGACGTCGACGCCGGCGGGCGGGCTCTCGAGGCTCAGCTCGACCTCGCGCCCGGAGTGCAGCGCGCGCAGCTCCGCGCGAGCCGCGGCGACGATCGCGTCGGCCGCGACGTGCTCGACGCTGGGGTAGACGCGGCAGCGGGTCTCGCCGCCGAGCTCGAGGTCGATCCCCGGGACGGCCTTGCGCAGCCGGGCGGCGATCTCCGCGCCGTCGAGGAGCCGGCTGTAGCCGGGCGCCGGCACCCAGCCGAGCTCGAGCTCGACCACGCGCCGGACCAGCTCCGCGTCGGCGCCCTCGACCCGCGCGATGTCGCCGAGCCGGAGCTCGGTGCCGCGCACGTCCGCGCGCTCCGGGAGGGTGATCGAGATGCCGGCCGCCAGGGCGAGTGCGATGGAGATCGTCATGTCGTCACTGGACCAGTTGGTTGACCTGCTGGAGCATCTCGTCGCTCACGCGGATGGCGCGGCTGTTCACCTCGTAGTTGCGCTGCGCGACGATCAGGCCGACCAGCTCGTCGACCGCCGACACGTTCGAGCGCTCCAGTTGGCCTTGCTGGATCGTCCCCGCGCCGTCCTGCCCGGGCGTGGCTCCCGTGCGCGCGCCGGAGCTGATGGTCTCGGAGAGGTAGTTGCCGCCCTGCGCCTTGAGCCCGGTCGGGTTGGAGAAGCGCGAGAGCTCGAGCTGGCCGAGCGTCTGCGGCTCGCCGTCCGCCGCGTCCAGGTAGGCGACGGTGCCGTCCTCGGCCACGACGATGTTGATCGCGCCGTCGGGGATCGGCGGCGCGCCGGCGAGCGTGTAGCCCTCGGTGGTCACGAAGCGCCCCTGCGCGTCGAGCCGGAAGCTGCCGTTGCGCGTGTAGCGGTCCTCGCCGTTCGGGAGCTGGACGCGGAAGAACCCCGGGCCCTGGATCGCGAGGTCGAGCGCGCCCCCCGTCGGTTCCATGGCACCTTGCTCGAAGACGCGCAGCGACCCGGAGATCTCGGTCCCCGTTCCGATCTGCAGCCCCGTCGCGTCGACCTGCGTCGCGGACACCGGTGCGCCCGGCTCGCGCAGGGTCTCGTAGAGCAGCGAGCTGAACGAGAGCCGCGTGCGCTTGAAGCCGTGCGTGTTCACGTTCGCGATGTTGTTCGCGATGGTGTCGACCTGCAACTGCTGGGCGCGCATGCCCGACGCGGCCGTCATGAGGGATCGCAACATGGTGTCCTCTTCTCTAGCGCTGGGTGTTCAGACGGCGGTACGTCTGGCTGATCATCTGCATCAGGTTCTGGGAAGCCTCGAACTCGCGCTGGACCGTGATCATCGCGACGAGCTCCTCGAGGCCGTCGACGTTGGAGCGCTCGAGCGCTCCCTGGTGCACCTCGGCCTCGGACGGCTCGGCCAGGACTCCGCGCGGCGCGCGCCAGTTGCCCGTGCGGTCGCGCCCCAGCAGCTCCTGCGCCTCGAAGCGAACCACCTTGACGCGGCCCACGCGGCGGCCGTCCTGGTGCACGTTCCCCTCGAGGTCGAAGCGCACCGGCTCGCCCACGGGGTCGATCCGCCCGCGCGGGCCGTCCCACGCGAGCGGGTAGCCCTCGGCCGTGACGATCGTCCCCCCCTCGTCGGTCCGGAACGCGCCGTTGCGCGTGTAGACCTCGCCCTCCGGGCCCTCGATCGCGAAGTAGCCGTCACCGACGAGCGCGAGGTCGAGCGGGCTCGCCGTCCGCTCGAGCGCGCCCTGCCGGAAGTCCGTGCGCACGACCGTGTCGACGTCCACGCGGCGGCGCCCGCCCTGCTCCACCGTGAACGCGCGCGTGGCCGCCGACTGCCGCTTGTAGGCGGGCGTGTTCAGGTTGGCGAGGTTCGCGGTGATGACCTCGAGCCGGCGCTCGCTCGCGCGCATCGCCTCGACGCCCTGGTACAGACCGACGTTCATGCCCTCGCCCTCGCAACGCGGGTGCCAAGCCGGTAGGGCCGCCGCGCGAGGCCTGCGCGGCCGGTCCGCGGCGCCCGCGGCGGGAGCGGCGGAAGTTCCTTCCGGGGCGCCCGGAACGTCCTTCCGAACGAAGCAGGACGCCGCCCTCCCGGCGGAGGGCGGCGTCCTTCGATCGCTGAGGGGGGGGGGCGGAGCCCCTTTCGGTCAGGCCTAGATCAGGTTCACGACCTCGGCGAGGACCTCGTCCTGCGTCGTGATCACGCGCGCGTTCGCCTGGAACCCGCGCTGGGCCTCGATCAGCTGCACGAACTGCTCGGCGGTGTCGACGTTCGAGCCCTCGAGCACGCCGCTCGCCACCCGGCCGGCACCGAGGGCGTTGCCCGTGCCGAGGTTCGGCACGCCGCTCGCGAGCGTCTGCTGCCAGAGGTTGGCGCCCGCGTCGGCCAGGCCCTCGGCGTTGCGGAACGTCGCCACGCCGAGCTGCCCGAGCGAGCGCACCTGTCCGTTGGTGTAGAAGCCCTCGATGCTGCCGCTCGAATCCACGTTGATGTTGGCGAGCTCGCCGTCGCCGTAGCCGTCCTGGAACTCGACGAAGACGCTGTCCTGGCCCCCGAACTGCGTCAGCCCGTCGAACTGGCCGTCCGTGCCGAGCTCGAACTCGATCAACTGCGGCTCGGTCTGTCCGGCGAAGAGGATCGAGACGGTGGTGTCGATCGCTCCGAAGCCGACCGGCGTACCGTCGCCGCGGAAGGCGATCCCCGTCACGGGCGGGGTCGCGATCGTGCCGCGCTCGGCCGGGATCGAGGCCGTCATCGTCCAGGTCAGGTCCGCCTGGCGCTCGAAGGTCAGCGTCAGCGTGTGCGCCTGGCCGGCCGCGTCGTACAGCTCGGTCGAGGTGACGAACGTGTCCGGGCCCGTCCCCTCGGTCGTGACGCCGAGCTCGTACTCGAACCACTCCGTGCCGCCCACGGAGCTCGGGCCGTCGCTGAGCGTCAGCAACAGCCCGGCCTCGCCGGCGGTCTGCGCCTCGACGACGATCTGGCCGCTGGAGTCGAGCGAGACCTCGGCGTCGGTGTAGAGGCCGTCGATGAAGCTGACGAGCTCGCCGACGGTCGTGCCATCGACGCCGTAGGTGAACACGGAGTTGACGGGCGCGCCATCGGTGTCGACGCCCGAGATCTGGATCACGTCGCCGACCTGGTAGTCGTCGACGTTCGCGGGCAGCGAGTTCAGGTCCGTCGCGAGCGAGACGTCGACCTCCGAGCCGGTCGCCAGCGCGGGGGGCATTCCGATCAGCCCGGCGAGATCGCTGCCGCTCGGACCCGCGTCCACCTTCAGGGAGACCGCGTCGCCCGTGCGGTCGGTCGCGATCTCGATGAAGCCCGAAGCGATCGAGGCCGAGATCCCGTCGATGGCGTCGATCTCCGCGACGATCTCGGCGCCGGTCAGGAAGCCGTCGCTGTCGGAGTCGGTGACGCTGACGAGCTCGGGTACACCGCCGTTCAGCTCGAGCTCGAGGCTCATCGTCGCGCCCGGCGCGACCGCGAAGCTGGGGCCGGCGACGGTGCCGGTCAGGACGGCGGGCGATCCCTCGGTGAGCGCGTTCGAGCTCGTAAGGACCTCGGCGAGGGGTCCCGTGACGTGTGCCGGGAGGTTCCCCCCGACCTCGATCTCGCTCGTCGCTCTCGGCGGGAACAGCGATTCGGTGTCGACGACGATCGGTTGGCCCAGCGGGTCGAGGGCGCGGAAGCCCGTGTTCTGCTCGACCAGGTTGCTCGCCGAGTCGAGCCCGAACGTCCCGACGCGGGTGAAGACGCGCATCGACCCGTCGGTGAGCGCGAAGAACCCGCGCCCCTCGAGCGCCAGGTCGAAGACCCGACCCGTCGCCATCAGCCCGCCCTGGGAGAGGTTGCGGCGGATCGAGCCCAGCGCGACGCCCGTGCCGAGCTGTGCGGGATTGCGGCCGCCCGCCGACGCGCTCGGGCCGGTGGCGTAGCGCAGCGTCTCGGTGAGCGCATCGGCGAACGTCGCGCGGGATTCCTTGAAGCCGGGTGTGTTGGAGTTCGCCAGGTTGTTGCCGACGACGTCGATCCAGGCCTGATGGGCCTTGAGGCCGCTGAGCGCCGCAAAAAGAGAACCAGCCATGTTAGGTGTGTCTCGCTGTCTAGGGGATTGGTCTCGTCATTCGTCCGAGGTCGACTCGCCGACCACTTCGGTCACATTCACCAGCGGCACGTCCGCGCCGTCGATGCGCAGCACGGCGAGCCCGTCCTGGATCTTCACCGAGTCGACCGTGCCGGTGGTCGGCTCGCCGCTCGTCGGGTCCTGGTAGACGACCGCCTTGCCGATCAGCACGCTGCTGTCGGTGAGCTGCGACATGAGGGCGTTGCTCTGCTGCAAGAGGGCGAGCCCGACGAGATTCTCGTTGACGCCCTGCATCTCCTCGAGCGTCGAGAACTGCGCCAGCTGGGCGATGAACTGGTCGTGCGGCGTCGGCTCCAGGGGATCCTGGTTCCTGATCTGGCTGACGAGGAGCTTGAGGAACGCGTCCTTGTCGAGCTCCCTCGATCCCGTCCCCTCCGTCGACCCGTGGACGGGGTCGCTCGCGCTGATGCCTTCGATCATTCCTTCACCTCGCTCACGCGTACGTGTCGATGCCTCCGCGGGCGCGGGCGAGGATCTCGCCCAGCGCTGCCCGCCCGATGTCGCTCACGGGGACCGCGTCCCCGTCCTCGGAGCCGCGCCCGGGGTCCTCGCGCGCGCTCGTCCAGCGCTGGTCCGGACCGCGCTCGTCCAGGCCGAGGTCGAGCTCGGCCGCCGGGAAGCCCGCCTGCTCGAACATGGCGCGCAGCTCCTGGGCGTGCGCCTCGAGGACGGCAAGGGCTTCGCGCCGCTCGACGCGCATGCTGGCTCTCACCCCGTCCTCGACGATCGCGACGTGGATCGCGATCCGCCCGAGGTGCGGTGGACGGAGCTGGATCGTCGCCTGGCGCAGGTCGGGCCGGATCTCGAGACGCACCTGCCGCAGGAGACCCTCCGCGTCGCGCGCGCCGAGCGCGGGGCGCCGGGCCTCGGCCGCGACGGAATCGAGCTCGACCGCCTGCGCGGAGCGCACCTCGCCCGCGAGCGCGCGCACGGGAAGTGGATCCTTCCCGCGCGGCTCGTGAGGCTCTCCGGGCTCGACGGCGAGCGCCGCCAACGCGTCGGGCTCGGCCATCGAGTCCGGCTCGAACGCGACCCCCTGGTCGGAAGCCGGGGCGAGCGGCGGCAGCGCCTCGGGCGGCTCGAGTGCGGGCTCGCCCGCCGGCCGGGGAGCCGCGTTCGCCTGCGAGGTCGAGCGACCGCTCGGGGGCACGGCGGGTGCGAGCTCCGCGCTGTCCGACGCGGACCCCTCGGCGAGCGGTCGCGGCGCGGCGCGCAGGGGCTGGGTCCCCGGTAGGGGTGCCGGCGCCGGCTGCGCGCCGTCGGCGACCTCCGCCGCGGGGTCGAGGGGACGCTCGCCAGCGGGCGAGCTCGCGGCGGCGAGCTCCGGCGCGGGCGCGGGCAGCGGAGCGAGCGGCGCTGCGGGCCCGAAGGCCGGGTTCGCCTCGAGCGGGACGGGGGTCGATGCGGGGGGGGCCGGAGGCGGCGGAGGACCGAGCTGCGCCGGGCCCGTGGACATGGCCGGTTCGGCGGCGAGCTCCGCGCTCGACGGGACGAGCGCCGGCGGCGGGCTCGCCGCCGGAACGAGCGCCGCGACAGGCGCGGGCCCCGCGCCCGCTCCGTCCTCAGCGGGCGCCGTTTCGGACGGCGCCGGCACGACCTCGAGCCCCGCTCCCGCGAGCGAGGCGAGGAGCGCCGCGAAGCCGCTGGGCGGCGTGGCCGCCGCTCCCCGGACGCCCGGCGCGAGCGCGAGAGGGAAGCCGGAGGGCCGCCCTGCCGGGGGTGGCCCTCCGAGCATGTCCAAGGAAGGGAGACTGAATCGGGACTTCAGCGACTCCATGGCCGCCCGATCGCAACGCCGGTGCCAAGTCGCGCGCGAGGGCCCCAAGCGGCGCTGCCGCAAGCCGTTGCGACGACGCCGAGCGGGCGAGCGCGCCGCGGGTGGTGGAAACCGCTGCGGCGGAACGGCGTTTCTTTCCGCGCGGACCGGAAAGGGCTGCCGCGCGAGCGCGAGGACCCGCGGCGAAACGGAGAGCGGGTACAGTTAGACGGCCGGGCCCTCGCCGATTCCCCCGCGGACTGCGTCGGCAGCGCAGGTCGCGTCACCTCGCACCATCCCCATGAAGGTCTTCTCCCTGGCCGCGGCGGTCTGGATCGCCGCTCCGCTCTCCGCCCAGCACGTCTCCGTCTCGGCCGTGGCCGTCGATCCGTCGGACCCGGCGCTCGTCTGGGTGTGCAACCGCGACAACCACTCGGTCTCGGTGGTCGACACGAGCGTCGGGACCGCGGTCGAGATCCCGGTCGGCGTCCACCCGCGCTCGCTGGCCTTCGACGCCGCGGGCACGCGCGTGTTCGTCGCGAACCAGCGCGGCAACGTGCCCCTGGAGCGGAACTTCGTCACGCCCTTCGACGGCACGGAGCAGCGCGGCACGATCAGCGTCGTCGACGTCGCCACGCGCAGCGTGACGACGACGATGACCAACGTCGGCACGGAGCCCTACGGGGTCGCGGTCGCCCCCGCCGGCCGGTGGTTCGCCGTCAGCGGCTTTTGCTCGGGGACGATCAAGTTCTACGACGCGGCGACGCTCGCGCCGCTGCACACCCACCAGTTCGCGCGCAACCTGAGCTTCCTTCCGCCCGGCGTCACCATCGCCGAGGCGGACGAGGACCGCGACGGGATCGCCGACCTCGGCGATCCGCGCGGCTTCGTGATCCGCGCCGACGGCGCGCGGATGTACGTCACGCACCACAAGTCGCCCTGGATCTCGGTGCTCGACCTCGAGCTCGACGCCGGCGGGCTCGTGCGCGGGACCGTGCTGGCGGCCAAGATCGACACGAACGAGTACGGGCTCCATCCGATCTTCGCTCCGGTGCGCGTGCAGGACGTCGCGAGCCAGGGCGTACCGCGCTTCCTGGAGGACATCGCGCTCTCCCCCGACGGGACGCGCGCGCTCGTCCCGCACGTCCTGCACAACACGAACCACGACGTCACGCACGACTTCGGCTCCGAGCTCGCCGGCGACTTCGCCAACCGCGTCTATCCGGCGCTCACGCTGATCGACACCGTGCGCGACAGCTTCGGCGAGCCCGGCGACGCGTCGGGGCGCCTGCACCACGAGCTCGCCGACGACCCGGATCCGGCCGAGTTCGTCCCCTACGGGGGGAGCGGCGTTACGCGCGCGGGGGACCGCGTCGTCCTCGGCGGCGTCGGCTCGCCGGTGCTCGGGGGCAGCGCCGACTTCGTCGTCTCGGGGATGCGGCCAGGCGACCTCGCGTTCCTCCTGATCGGCCACGCGGAGCGCGAGCAGCCGTTCGGATCGACCGGTGTCCTGCGCGTCGAGCCGCGCTTCACCCTGCCCATGCCGGGCGGAGCGGTCAGCGTCGCGCTGCCCGACGTGCCGGAGCTGGAGGGCTTCACCGGGTTCGCCCAGGCGGTGCTGGTCGACGCGTCCGTCCCGGAGCGCAGGCTTTCCAACGGCCTGCGCTTCCACGTCGACCGCGCGGGCTTCGGCCGCGGCAAGCTGGGCCACCGCGCCGGGCACCCCTCGCGCGTCGCCTTCAACGCGGCGGGCGACCACGCGCTCCTTCTCAACCGCGGCTCCGAGGACGTGTTCCTTTTCCGCGTCGACGAGAGCGACCTCGCGCTGCGCTGCGTCTTCCCGCCCCGGAGCGGCTTCGAGGAGCGCGCGCCGCTGGCGACGGACACGCCGCTGGGAGACCTGCCGCTGGGAATGCTGCTGGTCGCCGACGAAGGAACGGTCAACGACGACGCGCTCCTCTACGTGATCAACGAGGGCACGCGCACCCTCTCGACCCTGCGCGTCGACTTCACGGCGGGGACGATCGAGGAGGCCCGCGGCCAGATCCCGACGCTGACCGGGCCCGACGAGATGACGCTCTCCGAGCGCATCGGCGAGGAGCTCTTCGAGGACGCCTCGCGCGCCCAGACCGCGGGCAACTTCAACAACTCGTGCGCCTCGTGCCACTTCGAGGGCGGCGACGACGCCAACGTGTGGCAGCGCGACGTGGGACCGCGCAGCACGACGGCCGTCTACGGCGGCACGCTGGGCACGGGGCTGATCCTGTGGAAGGGCGTGCGCCTCAACATGGGGGAGACGGGGCCGATGTTCGCCGGCGAGAACGGCGGCAGCGGCATCCTGACCGACGGCGAGCAGCAGGGGCTGGTCGACTACCACGAGAGGATCCCCTTCCCGCTCAACCCCAATCTCGACCCGGTCACGGGCGCGTACTCCGACGCGGCGGCCTTCGGGCGCGACCTCTACTTCGGGTCGAACGAGACCGGCCTCAACCCCGAGGGGCGCAACGCGAACTGCGCCGAGTGCCACCCGGACGAGCAGGAGGACCTGTCGATGTTCCCGGGCCCGCGCTTCTACACCACGGACTTCGTCCACCCCGACCTGTCGTCGGGCGAGATGCTGGGGACGCTCGATCCGCTCTGCTTCTCGCTGCGCGAGAACTTCGTCACGGACAGCATCAAGAACGTCAACACCGGAGTGAACGTCGACGTCGACGGCGACGATCAACCCGACGTCGACCGCAACCTGGACGGCTACGACGACCGCGAGACGTATGCGGCGATGAACCGGGACGAGAAGGGCGACTTTCGGCGCGACGACCCGAACAGCTACGAGTGCCCGTGCGACCCCGACTCCGATCCCGATTGCCCGCGCGAGGACCCGCGGCGCCTCTTCAGGCGCGCGATGACGGACTTCTCGATCCCGACCAAGCTCGGCGTGTTCTCGACGGCGCCGTACTTCCACGACCACTCGGCGTACTCGCTGCGCACCCTCCTGCACCCCGACTCCCAGGCGTTCGACCCGATCTACGGCGACCCGGCTTTCGGGATGGAGGTCGTCTACCCGGGCCTGCTCAAGGTCTTCAACGGCGCGCACGACATCGTCGGCCACGAGGACCGCGTGCCGCTCTCGTCGGTCGTCCAGCTCACGCTGCGCAGCGGGAGCCCGCGGCAGGCGTTGATGGACATGCTCGCGATCCTGGCCTACATCCAGTCGCTGTAGGACAGGACGGGCTGCGGGCCGTCAGCGCGCCTTCTCGAGGATCTCGCACGAGCCGTCCTCGTCTCCCACGACGACGACGTGCGCGAGGCCGATGAAGAGGCCCGTCTCGACCACGCCGGGGATGAGGTCGAGCTCGCGCTCGAGCGCCGGGGCGTCGGCGATCCCGTCCGCGAAGCGGCAGTCGAGGATCGCGTTGCCGTTGTCGGTGAAGTACGGACCGCCGGCCTCGACCTGGCGCAGGATCGGCTCCGCGCCAAGCCGTGCGATCTCGCGCTCGACGACCGAGCGCGCGAAGGGCACGACCTCGACCGGCAGCAGGAACGTCGTCCCGAGGCGCTCGACGAGCTTGCTGCGCCCGACGACGATGACCTCGCGCCGCGAGATGTGCGCGACGACCTTCTCGCGCAGGAGCGCGCCCCCCCCACCCTTGGTCATGTTGAAGTCGCCGTCGATCTCGTCCGCCCCGTCGATCGTCAGGTCGAGGGTCGTCACCTCGTCGAGGCCGACCAGAGGGATGCCGAGCCCGCGCGCCTTGGTCTCGGTGTCCAGCGAAGTGGCCACGCCGCGCAACCGGAGGCGCTCCTGGCGGATGCGCTCGGCGATGCGCACGAGCGAGAACCAGACCGTCGAGCCCGTCCCGAGGCCGAGCGTCATCCCGTCCTCGACGAGCTCGGCCGCGCGCCGGCCGGCGATCTCCTTGGGGTCGATCCAGGGCGCCAAGGGCTCCTCCTTCGGCGCGGATCGTAGCCCGAACGGGCCCCTGGACCCCCCCGGGGCCCCGCACAGGGCGTCCGCGGGCCCGCCCCGGGGCCCGGTCCGGGGCCCTCCGCGGCGCCGCGCGCGCTCCCGGGCAGCAGCCCGCAGGGACCGGAGAAGGCCCCTTCCCCCCGGCGCCACATCGTGCCCCTCCTCGATCTCGCGCCCGGAAGCACCGCCCGCCTCACCCGCGTCGGCGGGCCGCGCGGCTTCCGGCGCCGGCTGGTGGAGCTCGGGCTGCTGCCGGGGACGCTCGTGCGCGGAGTCGACGTGGGCCAGCTCGTCGAGCTCGAGGTCCCGCGGGTGCCACCTCAGCCTGCGCCGCTCGGAGGCCGCCGAGCTGCACGGGCGACCTTGGCCCTGGTCAGAACCCGAACGCCATCTGCGGCGGTGAGCGCGGCGGCGCGAGCGCGTGCGGTTCGGCCGGCAGGCCGAGGTGCCGCAGGATCTTGCGAGCGACGAGCGGGTCGGTGATCAGCGCGATCAGCTGCCGGCGCGAGCCACAGGTGGGACAGCGCAAGACATCGATTTGGAACAGCGGAGGGCGCGAGGATGACCTCGAGGGAGCGCTCGCGAAAGCCCTGCAGGTCGACGTCGGCCATGGGATCAGATCCAGCCCTTCGCCGCTTCCCGGAATCGGCCGAAGTCCCCCAGGTGGTTGCTGAGGAGACGGACGACGAGCGCCGCGTCGACCTGGGCGTACTCGTGGACGAGGACGTTCCGGAAGCCGACCATGCGCACCATGCTCGCTCGCAGCTCCGCGTCCAAGAGGCCGGCCTCGCCCAGCACTTCGAAGGTCTCGGCGTACGTCGAGGGAACACGTAGGCGCCGATCCGCGATCACGTGGTTGGCGACGTCGACGCAGACCTCGATGGCCATCTGCAGCGTCCGCTCGACGATCCGCTGCGTCTTCCAGTCCTCCCGGTATCGTTCGATCGTGATGTCCCGGTATTCCGACACCTGGCTCACGTAACGCTCCAGATCGGCGAGCTTCCGCAAGATCAGATCGCGATCAACCATCCCCGAACCGCAGCGCCAGATGACGGCGCTCGAAGACGCGGAAATCGAAGAACTCGCGCAGCTTCGCCGACTCGAAGCGGTGCCGGCGGAACGGATCGCGGTCCAGGACGACCCGCCTCGTCCCGAGGATTCGCCCGACCAGGGAGATCGGGGCCGAGTTCAGAACGACCAGGTCGACCTCGTCCGTCCCGAGGTGACGGGTCAGGCACCGGGTGATCTCCAGGCGCTCCTCGATCGCGTCGCAGTCCTCTTCGAGGAAGACCGCGACGTCGACGTCGCTCAGAGGCGTCCGCCGGCTCTCGGCAGCACCGCCGAAGAGATACGCAAAGACGATGGACGGACGGACGGTCAGAGCCTCGCCCAAGGTGGCGATTCGCTCTTCGATGTCCTTGGGCAGAGAACGCTGGCGACGCACGACTCGTCGTATCCTAGCAGGGCGCGGACCGCTCCACGAACAGCCCGTCCCCTGCGGCAGAACGCGAGCTTGGCGAGCTCGCGGGGCGGGTTCTCGACGACGACCTCGCCGCCCGCGAGCTTCGCCTCGAGGGCGCGGAGCGCCTGGCGGAAGGGCGGGGTGTCCCTCGCCCTCTCGTAGAAGGAGCGGACGTAGACGTAGGGGAACAGGTTGTAGCGGCGGAAGGGTACTCGAGCTTGCCGAACAGCGTGCCGATGGCGAAGCTGCACGGGCCCAGCGGATTGCGGGTCTTCCAGTGGGAGAGCAGCGTCTTCGCCGCCGCGTCGAGCCGCGGGTCGGCGTTGGCGTTGGCGTGGGGCGTGAAGCGGAAGGCGTCGAGGACGTTCAGCGTGACGCCGGGGTTCGAGGCGTCCGTCGCGGGGCCGGCCCCGAGCTTGACCGTGTTGCATCGCCAGCCGCCGTCGTCGTGCTGCGTCTCGAAGAAGTGCTCGAACGTGCGCTTCAAGCGGCGGTCGCGGGCGTGGCCGAGGCGGCAAAGAACGCGGGCCGCGTTCGCGGTGTGGCACGGGTAGACGGCCCCCTTGGGCGCGGGCCGGATGCGGCCGTCCTCGCGCCACGCGCCCAGGAGCACCTGCGCGGCGCCCTTCATCACGGGGTCACTGCGCTTCACGCCCAGCTCCGTGCCCGACGAAGAACGCCTGGGTACGCAGGTCCTCTCCGATCGAGACGTCCACCCGCCCGCGCCCCCGCGCGCGGCGAGCTCGGTGCCCGCTTCCGTTGAGCGCTCCATCGAGGCAGCGGTCGAAGAGCTCCCCCCCACGGACGACGGAGGGCCCTGAGCCGGCGAGTCGGCGCGGGTCGCGAGCCACGCGCCGGCGCCGGTCAGCACGACGGCCGCCGCCGCCAGCACGCCAGGACCGGTCCAGGCGAACGGCGCGGCGGAGCTCGCCGCCGCGACGGTCGTCGCGCCGGGCGCCGCCTCGCTCGCCGCGCGCTCGACGTTCGCCCGCATGCGCTCCAGCGCCGAGGAGGAGACGACCGCCGCGCCCGCGCCGGCCGCGAACCCAGCCGGCAGCGCGCTCCGCAGGAGCTTCAGACGCTATGGAGGCCCAGCCCCCCCGGGCTGGAATCGTGGATGGTCCCAGGTGTAGGCCTGGGAGCTCCACAGAGGGCCGGAACAGGTCCGGGCCTCGAACCTGAAGTGTCTGTGACTTGCCTGGAGGGGCTGAGCCATGGTCCATGCTACTGCCGAGGTTCTGTTCGTGGGAGTCGACGCGCACCAGGACTCCCTCTCGATCGCGGTACTGCCGGGTGACCGGGAGGAGCCTGAGCGCGCGCGGAAGATCCCCAACGATCCGCCGCACATCCGTCGTGTCTTCGCGAGGCTGCTCGAGCGTGGGGAGGTCCGCGCGACCTACGAGGCGGGCTGCACGGGCTTCGTGCTCTGGCGGCAGCTGACGGGGATGGGGGTGGACTGCCGTGTGGCCGCGCCGAGCCGGATCCCGGTACTGCCGGGCGAGCGCCGCAAGACGGATCGGCTGGATGCCGAGCGCCTGGCGATCTTCCTGCGCGGGGGCAGCTGACGGCGGTCACGCCCCCGACGCCCGAGACCGAGGCGCTGAGAACCCTGACGCGTACACGGGACCAGGCGCGCAAGGACGTGGTCGCGGCCAAGCACCACGTCTCGAAGTTGCTGCTGCACCGCGGCGCGATCTTCCGGTCCCCCAGGAAGCTGTGGAGTCGGGAGCACCGCGCCTGGCTGAAGACGGTGAAGCTCGACAACGCCCGTACTATGCGACCCCCCGCAGCACCTCGTGCCGCCTCCTCGACCTCGCGCCCGGCAGCACCGCCCGCCTCACCCGAGTCGGCGGGCCGCGCGGCTTCCGGCGCTGGCTGATGGCATCGCTCACTGCTGGAGCTTGGTGATGACGTGCTCGCAGATCTTCGCTCCCTCGGACCAGACCTCGACGGTGACGGAGTCGGTGATCGCCCCGCTGGCGATACTGGCCTTGACCGCGTTGATCAGCAGCTGGCGATCGAACCCGACCTTGAGCTCTGGCACGGCGTCGGCGTCGTCGTCGCTCAGGTCGTCGTCGAACGCCACGCCCTGGGCCGCGGGGATCGGGCTGGCGCCAGGGATGCGCAGCTGCCAGGCGTGGGCCTCGGTCGGCATGAGCATCGCGAGGTTCGCGCCCTCCAGCTTGAGATGCAGGTCGTTCTTGCCCTTGGACTTCAAGTTCAGGTGGGTCGTGAAGGTGCAGTCGTCCGCCGGAACGATGTTGTCCAACGTGACCGTGGCCGAGCACGTCGAGCTGTTGCCGGCGTAGTCCGTCGCCACCACCGTGATCACCAGAGGCCCGTCCAGGACCGAGGTGGTGTCGAAGTACGTCGTGAGGGGCGAACTGGCCGAGCTGACGCTGTTGTCCGCGAATAGCAGCTCGAGCTGGACGAGGTTGGGGTCCTGCGCGGCCGCCGTGATCTCGATCGTGCCGCGCACGACAGCGCCATCGGCCGGCGTGATCAGGCTCTTGTCGGGAGCCTGGTTGTCGATTTGCACGGTGATGGACGCCGTCGCGGCGTTGCCGGCCGCGTCGAGGACCTCCGCGGAGAGCACCAGCGATCCATCGGCGAACAGCCGCGTGTCGACCAGGCTCGAGCCGACCCCCACGGAGACGGCCGGCGCGAAGGCCACCGAGCCGTCGATCGGGCGGGGCGCCAGGCCCGCCGCCAGCATGCTCAGGGAAGCGACGAGGGAGGTGTCGTCCGTCGCCGTGGCGTCGAAGACGATCGCCCCCCCAAGCACAGCGCCGTCCGCCGGCTGGTCGATCGTCACGGCCGGGGTGGTGTTGTCGATGACGACCGAGGTCGCGGCGGAGGCGGCGTTGCCCTTGCCGTCGGTCGCGGTCACCGCGAGGGAATGGAGGCCGTCGACGAACGCGGTGGTGTCGAGGTCCTGCTCGAACGGCCCCTGCGCCAGCGCGGCGAGCGGGGCGCCGTCCACGAGGAACTCGACCGCAGCCACGCCGGCTCCCGGCGAGGCGTCCGTGGCGGCGGCGTCGAAGTCGATCGTGCCGCACACCGCCGCCCCGGCCTCCGGGCTGACGATGGACACGGTGGGCGCCGTAGTGTCCAGGACGACGACAACGGAGTCCGAGCCGCTCCGGTCCGTCTGGTCAGTGGCGGCCACCGTGATCGTGTTGGCTCCCTCGGACAGGGTCACGGCCCCGGTCGCGCTCCCCCCACCTGCGGGCAGCGAGCCGGACACGCCCCGGCGGCGCCGAGCCGACGCTGGTCTGGGTCAGGTCGGTGACCGTCGCGACCACAGCGACCGTCTCCTCGCCCGGGCCGAAGCAGCCGTTGTTGGGCGGCGCGTCGATCGTGACGACCGGCGCGTCGAGGTCGACGACGACGTTGCGCACCGCGGTGCCGACGTTGCCGGCGGGCTGGGCGGCGTCGGTCACCGTGAAGAGGATCGTGTTCGGTCCGGCCACCAGCGGGACGTCGCCCGACGCCGTGCTCCCACCCGCTGGCAGCGACGCGGTGTTGCCCCCGAAGGTCAGGGTCGTCGGGGTGAGATCCACGACCTGCGCTGTGAACGTGGCGAGCGCGTCGCCCAGCACCGCGCCCTCGGCCGGACTCAGTACGGTGACCACCGGGGGCGTGGTATCCCGGACCACCGTGACCGAGCTGGCCCCCACGTTCCCGTAGTCGTCGGTTGCCCAGACCGAGAGGAAGTTGTCGCCTTCGGCATCGAGCGACACCAGCCCGCTGACCTGGCCCCCGCCGTCGGGCAGCGCGTCGGGGAAGACTCCGGCAGGAACGGACGCCACCGTCGTGCTCCCCTCCTCCGTCACGGTCGCCGCGAGCGTCACGCTGGTCGTGCCGAGGATGTCTCCCTCGGCCGGCGCGGTGATGACGACGTCCGGCGGATCGGCGTCACACACTCCGGTCGTCGGAACCCCGAACTCCCAGGTATCGTTCAGATCGGGGACCGGCGGCTGTCTGAAGAGCCCCCCGCCGAACAGCAGAATCGTGTTGCGGGAACAGGAATACGCCATCCCGGGAGTCGAGCGTCCGGGAGGGCCGATGCCGATGTTGGTCCAGCTCGTGCCATCCCACTCCCACGTGTCGCTGCGGAGCTGGCTGAACTGGTCGAAGCCACCGAACAGGATCGTGGTGCCCCTGCCCTTGTGGTACGCGAGCACCTGCCCCTGGAGGGGAGGCGGACTCGTGGACGGTAGGCGCTGGATCCAGTCCGCACCGTCCCATTCCCATGTGTCGGACATGGCGGCGCCGAAGGGGCCCCGCTTGCCGCCATAGAGAACGACCACCTTCCGGACGCTGTCGTAGGCCATCGAGTGGTTGAACCGATCCTGCGGAACTGTGGCCGAGAATCTCTCCGTCCAGGCCGTGCCATCCCACTCCCACGTATCCGCCACGCCGTCGAGACCCGAGAAGAGTACGGCGACGCCCCGCGAGCTGTCGTAGGCCATGGCGTAGGCGCCGCGCGGGGGCGGGGCGCTGCCCGACACGCTGACACGTGTCCACGCGACCCCGTCCCACGTCCACATGTCGTTCGGGGACACGGCCGAGTAGAGCAGTACACGCTGGTGGCGGGAATCGTAGACCAGCCCGGGATACGCGGTCGCGGGGGGGCTCATGGATGGATCCGACGGCGTCCTGTCCACCCACGTCGCGCCGTCCCACTCCCATGTGTCGGCGACCCAGACGTTGTTCACCGTCCCGCCGAACAGCACCGCCCGATTCCGGTGAGCATCGAACGCCAGAGCGGCCTGAACGCGCGCGCGCGTGGCGGGCTGCGATGGCGGACTCAGCTGGTTCCAGCTCTGTGCCGAAAGGGGCGCGGCGCCGATGCCGAGTGAGAGGCTCGCGAGGAGTCGAGTGAATCTGAGCATGTGGGCTCCTGAAGGCTCTTGTTGCGCTGGGGTGTCGATGGCAACGGCTTGTCGCCGGACCCGGCCGCAGATCCAGCAGGCGGGCTCATCCGGAAGCGGGTCTCAGATGAAGCTGCCGTTGGTTGGCGCCGGGGCAATGGACTCGCACAGGCACCAAGCGTTCGCGGGCGCGGGTTTCCGTCATGGCGCCTTGCCTCTTCTTTCGAGGTGGGCCGGGTATTCCTCGTCCCGTCCCGTCGCGGTGGGTGGCCGATGCTCCGCTCGTCCGCCAAAGGAGGGAGTTGCATCCGCTGCTTCGCGCCCGATCAGTGCGCTGGTTTCGTCTACGGATGCGAGGAGCGCCTCCGGCGCTGCCGAGGACGGCGTCTGCGGACGCTCGATCCGAGTGTCGTGGGGCTCGACAGCTGCGCGAGAGTCGGGACCAGGGAACCCGGCAAGTCGCCGATGCCGGCTGGACGGAGGGGCGGGCCTGACGTCCAATCGGGGACAGCGGGCGTGCCGGCGGGCCGCCGCCGTGGTCCGGCCCGCCGAACCCGAGGAAGCGGAGCAGCCTGCAATGAGGGATGCATCGGTGGAGTTCCGAGAGCCCGAGAGCGAGGCCGAGGAACTCTTCCTCACCCTCCTCCAGGGAGACGGCGCCCGGTCCGCGCCCGACGTCGAGCCGCTCTGCCGCGAGCGGCCGGAGCTCGCCGACGAGCTGCGGGCGCTGGCGGAGGAGCACCGCCGGCTGCTGGCGCTCCTCGACGCGCTGGGCGGCGGGCCCGCGCCAGCGGGCGGCGGGCCGCGCGGTGGTCCCTCGCGCTACGAGGTCCGCGGAGAGGTCGCGCGCGGCGGGATGGGCGCCATCCTCGAGGTGTGGGACGCGGAACTCCGCCGGACGCTAGCGATGAAGGTCCTGCGCGCCGCCGGGGAGGCGGCGCCCGCGAGCCGGCTCGAGCGCCAGCGGCGGCGCAGCCGCCTCCTGAACGAGGCGCAGATCCTGGCGCAGCTCGAGCACCCGGGCATCGTGCCCGTGCACGAGGTCGGACTCGACGAGCGCGGCGAGATCTACTTCACGATGCAGCTCGTCCGTGGTCGGGGGTTCGAGGAGGTCGTCCCCCTCGCGCGCGACGCGGCCGAGGGCTGGTCCCTCACGCGGGCGGTGGGCGTGCTGCAGCGCGTCGCCGATGCGGTGGCCTACGCCCATTTCCGGGGCGTGCTGCACCGCGACCTGAAGCCGGCCAACGTGATGGTAGGGGCCTTCGGCGAGGCCTACGTCATGGACTGGGGCCTGGCCAAAGCACGCGGGCGCGGCGAGGGGGCGGCGGTCCTGCGCGTGAGCGCCTTCTCCGCGAGCCAGCGGGACCCGCAGGCGGCGCCGGAAGGGCCGTGGCCGACGCCGTCGACATCCGTCCGCACGGCGCGCCGCGAGGCCTCCGAGTCGGACCCGTTCTCGCCGCTCCTGACCGCGCAGGGCGACGTGGTCGGCACGCCGGCCTACATGCCGCCGGAGCAGGCGGCGGGCGCGCTCGAGGAACTCGACGAGCGCGCGGACGTCTACGGCCTGGGCGCCATCCTCTACCATCTGCTCGGCGGGGCGCCGCCCTACGCGGAGGAGCTCGCCTCGCTCGCGCCGCGCGCGCGGCTCGCGCACGTCGCCCGCACGCCGCCCGCGCCGCTCGGGCGCGCCGCGCGCGTGGCCCCGGCGGAGCTCGTCGCGATCTGCGAGCGCGCCATGGCGCGCGACCCGTCGGCGCGCTACGCCTCGATGAGCGCGCTGGCCGACGACCTGCGGGCGTACCTCGAGGGGCGGGTGGTCCGCGCCCACCGCACGGGCCCGCTGGTCGAGATCGTCAAGTGGGGGCGGCGGCACCGGCTGGCGGTGGCGGCGCTGCTGGCGCTCGTCACGACGCTGCTCGCCTCGACCGGTACCTTCGCCTACCTGTACGGCACCGCGGAGCGGCGGCGCGTCGCGATGCTGCTGGCCCAGGCGGACGCGCTGCGGCGGCAGCGCGCGCTGACCGAGCAGGGCCCGGCGCGCACTCTGTCGACGTTCTACGACGACTTCGAGGACGGGCACATCGACCGGCGCTTCGTCGCCGACGGGCGCCCCGACCTGATCGAGGAGACGGGCGGGCGGCTCGTCCTGCACGCCGAGCGGAAGCGGGACACGAGGCTCCGGCTAGACCCCGTGAACAGCAAGATCGTGGGGGACTTCGAGCTCCAGGTGGACTACCACCTCGCGGGCTTCACGGTCCCCTCCGCGCCGCTCGCCGAGCGCATCTTCGGCCTCATGCTCTTCGACGTGGCTCATGCCATCACGCAGATCACGGTCGAGGCCGAGAAAGCCTCGCGCGTGACGGGGGAGAGCGGCTTCTCGTACCGCAGCCGGCGCGGCGACGGCTCCTGGGCCTACACCACCTTCGCGGACGCCGACGGGCGCCTCCGGCTCGTGCGGTCCGGAGCCGGAATCTCGACCTACTACTGGCGCAACGACGGCTGGCAGGAGCTGATGTCGGACAACTTCACGGACGGGCCGCTCTCGTTCTCCACGTGGTGTCGGAACTTCTACGACGACCAGCCCTTCTCGGTCGCGCTCGACGATCTCGCCTTCAGGGCCGCACCACCCAGTTCGGGCGCGGTCATCACGGACTACCGCGACGACTTCTCCGACGGTGTGGTCGACGCGCGTGTCTACTTCACGTCCAACGCCGGCGTCGTGGCTGAGCTCGAAGGGGGTCTGCACCTCGAGAAGCTGCAGGGCCGGAGAGGCGAGATCAGTGTCTCGATGGACGGCCTGCGGTGGGCGCTGCGCGGCGATTTCTCCGTCGCCGTGGGAGTCGATCTCCGCCGCTTCCGCGCGGTCGCCGACGGGGACGTCGTGCTCTCCTTCCGGATCCGCTCGTGCGACGGGATCCCCTGGGGACAGCTCGACGTCAGCCCGATCCCCGGGCGGGAGGGGAGGGTCCGGGTGCGGGCCGGCGACCACGTGGAGGCGCGCGAGGTCGTGCTCGACGAGGCGCCCGAGGCGCTGCGCATCCGCCGCGTGGGCACCGGGCTCCTCTTCGAGTACCGCCAGGGGCCCGAGCGCTGGATCACGCTCCGCGAGCGACCGCCCATCCTGGACGCCTTCGACATGTACTTCCAGATCCTCCTCGTAGCCAAGACCGAGGAGCAGCAGGTCGTGGTCCTGGACGACCTGGAGGTGACGAGCCTCGAGGAGCGCTGAGGACTGCCGCGGCAATCGGGCCCCGTGATCGTGATCGTGATCGTGATGTCCGTCCCGGCGGGGTCGGACACGCCGGTGATCGCGATCGGGACGAGTCCGGCGGCCAGAGCGAGGCGACGCGACCTACTTGCAGGAGCGCGGTCAGGTCGATCAGCAGGATCAGCTCCTCGTAGAGGTCGGTCTTGATCCTCTCGATCAGATGATCAGATCGAGCGCCTCCCTCGTAGTGGCCCGCGGCGATGGCCGAGGCGGCCGCGCTGAGCTTGTTGCCCAGCGCGCCGCGGCGCCCGGCGGCAGCGTTGGCGTTGGGAGCGTCGAACTCGCCGGGGTCCAGGACGGAGATCAGCTCGGCGAGCGACCGAAGCTCCTGCTCGACGTAGCCGGCCGTCACGCCGGGGTCCAACGGCAAGGGATCGATGTCGTCCGGGACGCCGTCGCCGTCCGTGTCCGCGCTGCACGGATCGGTGCCGAGCTCCATCTCGCCCAGGCCGTCGGACAGGCCGTCCCCGTCGGAGTCGAACTGCAGCGGATCCGGGCCGCCGCCCTCGGCGATGTCGACCTCGGTCCCGTCGAGCAGGCCATCGTCGTCCGTATCGGAGATCGACACGAAGCAGAAGTCGTTCCAGGGCGTGATAGGATCGCGCAGATTCCCCTTCCCCCCGCCCCGCACTTCGGGCAGCCGGACTCCGCATGAGCTTCGACGAGACCCTGGCCCGGAGCCTCGAGCTCCTCCGCGATGCTCGCCGGGGCGACCTCTCCGCCCTGGAGCGAGTGGCGGCGCTCTGCGGCCCCCGGCTCCTCGATCGTATCCGACTGATGATGGGGGACCGCGCGCGCCTGCAGGCGGAGTCGGGCGACTTCCTGCACGAGACGCTCGTCCATGCAGCACGCTCGGTGGACGGGTTCGAGCTGCGCAGCGAGGGGCAGCTCCTGCGCTGGCTCACCGAGATCGCCCGCAACCGCATTCGCGACGCGGTTCGGAGGTCCCGCGAGCGTGCCCTGACCCAGCTCTCGGACTCCGTCGACCTCGACCGCCGGCTCCCCGGCAAGGAGCCTTCGCCCTCCTCGGAGGCGGCCGGCCGCGACGCGCTCCACGCCCTGGCGGAGGCGCTCGAGTCCCTCAGGCCCGACGAGCGCGCGGCGGTCGAGCTGCGGCACTTCGAGGGCCTGAGCTTCCGCGCGCTCGGCGAGCGCCTGGGCCGCAGCGAGAATGCCGCCCAGCTCCTGCACGCCCGCGCCCTGCTGCGGCTGAGCAAGAAGCTCGGCCGCTGACGCGGCCTGCCGGTCGTACGGGCGGACGCGCGCCTCCTCGCGTTCCTGCGCCCGCGCCGGGCCAGGTGCGCCGCCGTCGCCTGCCCGCACGCACGGCGGGTCGGACTCGACTCCGGAAGAGTCACCGGCTCTCGAAACGGTTCTCGCCTTCCTCGTCGCGAGCGACGAGCTCCGGCGGCCCCTCTCGGACGATGGACAGGCCGGCGTCATCGCACTTGAAGTCTTGCCCTACGAAGTAGCCGAAAGCTCCGTTCCGTTGCACGGATCTCGTTCCAATTCGGACCTGTGCCGCGCGCCGGCCGGCGATCTCCTTGGGGTCGATCCAGGGCGCCAAGGGCTCCTCCTTCGCGCGGATCGTAGCCCGAACGGGCCCCCGGGACCCTCACGGGCCTCGAGCAGGGCAGCGGCGGGCTGGCGCGCGGCTCCCCACCGGGGCTCCCCGGCGGCCGCCGGCCGCCCGCGGGACCGGGAGAAAGCCCCTTCCCCCGCGGCGCGGCTCCGTGCTATAAATCCACGTCTAGATTGAGATGCAGTCTCAATTAGGCCGATCCGACCCTCCGCAGCACCTCATGCAGCCCCTCCTCGACCTCGCGCCAGGCAGCAGCGCCCGACTGACCCGCGTCGGCGGGCCGCGCGGCTTCCGGCGCCGGCTGATGGAGCTCGGGCTGCTGCCGGGGACGCTCGTGCGGCTCGTGCGCCGGGTCGACGTGGGCCAGCTCGTCGAGCTCGAGGTCCGCGGGTGCCACGTCAGCCTGCGCCGCTCGGAGGCCGCCGAGCTGCACGTGCGACCTAGCCCGGACCATTCATGAGCCTTCACGCCAGACGCCGCATCTGCTCGCCGGAGCGCGACCTCGCTCCCTCGCCGTCCTCGGCAACCCGCCAAGGTCGACCCGATCGTCGATCGGGCGCTTCGGTCGCAAGGCCGCGCTCTGGCGGCATCTGCGACGGCTGGCGCGAAGCCTCATGAACGGCCCGGGCTAGCGATGGCTGACCGCAGGCGGGAACGGGGCGCCAGCGCGACGCTGGACGCCGTCCCGCGCACCCCGCTCGTCGTGCTGGCCGGCAGCCCGAACACGGGCAAGACGACGCTCTTCAACCGGCTGACGGGCCTGCGCCAGAAGGTCGGCAACTACCCCGGCATCACGGTCGAGCGGAGCGAAGGGCGCCTCTCGCTGGCGGGTGCCGGCGAGGTGCGCGTGCTCGATCTGCCCGGTACGTACAGCCTGGCCGCGCGCAGCGAGGAGGAGCAGATCGCGCTGCACGCGATCGTCGGCCTGCCGCCCTACGAGCCTCCGGACGCCGCCGTCGTGGTCGTCGACGCGACGCAGCTCACGCGCAACCTGTACCTCGTGCTGCAGGTGATCGAGACGGACGTGCCGACGATCGTCGCGCTGAACATGGTCGACATGCTCGAAGAGGCGGGCGTGACGATCGACGTCGGCGCGCTCGGCGCCGCGCTGGGCGTCCCGGTGGTCGCGCTGACCGCCGTCCGCGGCACGGGCGTCGAGCGGCTGCGCGAGGCCCTGGATCGCGTGCTGCAGGACCCGGCGAGCGCGCGGCCGGGCTGGCGCTGGCGGCCTGCCGGCGCCCTCGCCGAGGACGTCGCCGCGACAGCCCGCGTCCTGCCGGGCTCGTGGACCGCCGATAGCCGGGAGCGCCGCGAGGCGCTCGCCCTCTGGGCGCTGCTCTCGATCGACGAGGACGACGAGCTGCGCGAGATTCCCCCCGAGCTGCGCCGCGCCATCGAGGACCGGCGCCAGCAGGCATCCGGGTGCGGGCGCGACATCGAGTCCGAGGTCATCGGCGGCCGCTACGCGTGGATCGATGCCAAGGCGCCGACCTTCACGCGCCAGATCGAGACCGAGCGCCCCTCGCTCACGAGCCGGCTCGACGCGGTGTTCCTGCACCCGGTCTTCGGCTTCGCGCTCTTCCTCCTGGCGATGGGCGTCGTCTTCCAGTCGCTCTTCAGCGGGGCCGACCCGGCCATCGGCGCGATCGAGGGCCTGTTCGACCTCGTGTCGCGCGGCCTGCGCTTGGCGCTGCCGCCGGGCCTCTTGCTCGACTTCGCCGTCGACGGTCTCATCGCCGGCGTCGGCAGCGTGATCGTCTTCCTGCCGCAGATCCTGCTGCTCTTCTTCTTCATCGGCGTGATGGAGGACACGGGCTACATGTCGCGCGTCGCCTTCCTGATGGACCGCGTGATGAAGGCGCTCGGGCTGCACGGCCGGGCCTTCGTGCCCATGCTCTCGGGCTTCGCCTGCGCGGTGCCCGCGATCCTCGCGACGCGCACGATGGAGCGCCGCCGCGACCGCGTGCTGACGATGATGGTCGTGCCGCTGATGACCTGCTCGGCGCGGCTGCCGGTCTACTCGCTCCTGATCGCCGCCCTGTTCCCGCCGATGGCCGTCTTCGGCTTCCTGCCCGTGCAGGGGCTCTTGATGGTCGGCATGTACCTCTTCAGCACGCTCACCGCCCTCGTCGCCGCTGCCGTCCTGGGGCGGACCCTGCTCAAGGGGCCGCGCATCCCGCTGATCCTCGAGCTGCCGCCGTACCGCCTGCCGCACCTGCCGACCGTGCTGCGCATGATGTGGCAGCGCAGCCGGCTGTTCCTGACCGAGGCGGGGACGGTCATCCTGGTCTGCACGGTCGCGCTCTGGCTCCTGCTCTCGTTCCCGAAGAGCCCCGAGCTCGCGACCGACTACGGGGCCCTGCGCGCGGAGGCGCGCGCGCAGGCGGCCCCCGGGTCGCCCGAGTCGCCGGGGGCGCTCGACGAGCGCCTGCGCGAGATCGACGCCGCCGAGACCGGCGAGCGCCTGCGCGCGAGCTACGGAGGGCGCCTGGGCCGCCTCCTCGAGCCGGCGATCGCGCCGCTCGGGTTCGACTGGAAGATCGGCGTCGGGCTGATCGGCGCCTTCGCGGCGCGCGAGGTCTTCGTCAGCACCATGGGCGTCGTCTACGGCGTCGGCGACGAGGTGGACGAGGGGTCGACGACCCTGCGCGAGAAGATCAAGAGCGAGAGCTACGCGGACGGGCGGCCGGTGTACACGCCGCTGGTCGGGATGTCGCTGATGGTGTTCTTCGCCCTCGCCTGCCAGTGCATGAGCACGCTGGCGGCGGTGCGCCGCGAGACGCGCAGCTGGCGCTGGCCGGTCTTCCTCTTCGGATACATGACGGCGCTCGCGTGGGGCGCGAGCTTCCTCGTCTACCAGGGGGGCCGGCTGCTCGGCCTCGGCTGAGGAAGGTTCAGTCCTTCTTCGCGGTCTCGATGATCTCGAGGCCCGACCGGTTGCGGTCCCGGTACGAGCTCGCGAGGAACTCGATGAACGGCGAGTCGTCGGCGAGCGTGGCGCCCTCGAACTGGCCGAGCTTGACGCCTGTCTTGGGGTTGATCGTGACGTAGAAGGGCTGGGCCACGCTCCCGACCATCTTCCGTTGCAGCGCGGCCAGCTCTGGGCCGTTCACCCCGTTGTCGGTGTGCAGGCGGGCTTCCACGTAGCGCGCGAGCTCTCCGGCGACCGCCGGGCGATGGAACACCTTCTGTTCCATCTTGCGGCAGTTGACTCACGTCAGGCCGGTGAAGTTGACGAGCAGCAGCTTGTCGCTCGCGTCGGCGGACGCGACCGCCGCCTCGAGGTCGTCCTCGACGATCGCGTGCTCCTTCGCCTCGTCGCCGCCCGTGCCCCACAGCCGCTCGCTCGAGTAGGGCGGGATGATCGCGGTCATGATGTCGTCCATCACGTACCCGCGGAGGCCCAGGCTGCAGTACAGCGCGAAGAGCAGCGTCGCGACGCCGCCCAGCATGCGCACGGGGCCGATCTCGCGCTCCGTCTCGCCCTTCAGGTGGATCCAGCCGAAGAGGAACACCGCGGCCGCGAGGAAGATCCCCATCCAGAGCACGAGGAAGACCTCGCGCGAGAGGATCCCCCATTGCCAGACGAGGTCGCTGTTCGAGAAGAACTTGAGCGCCGCCGCGAGCTCGACGAAGCCCAGGAAGACCTTCAGCACGTGCATCCACTCGCCGGCCTGGGGCATCCGCTGCAGCTTGCCCGGCACGAGCGAGAGGAAGACGAAGGGCGTCGCGACGGTCAGCCCGAAGACGCCCATGCCGAGGACGATGCGCGTGTAGCCCTCGCTCGCGCCGACGCCGAGCAGCGAGCCCACGAAGGGCGCGGTGCAGGTGAACGAGGTGACGACGAGCGTCGCCCCCATGATGAACACGCCGACCAGTCCCCCCTCGGAGGAGGCCTTGCCCGCGACGTTCATCATGAACGCCGGCGGCTGCAGGTCGACGACGCCGAACAGGACGAGCGCGAAGAGCAGGAACAGGGCCCCGATGACCAGGTTGAAGACCGGCCCCTGCGCGAAGGGGATGATCGCCGGACCGATCAGGATGCCGATCAAGACGAAGATCAGCACGATGCCCGCGCCGTAGGCGAGCGCGAGCGACAGCACCTTGCCCTCGCGCGCGATCGCCTGCTTGGTGAAGAAGGAGATCGTGATCGGGATCATCGGGTAGGTGCAGGGCATCAGCAGGGTGAAGATGCCCCAGAACACGGCGAGCAACAGGAACTGGCCCAGGCCCATGGCCTGCTTCTCGCCGGCGCCGCCGACCCCGGTCGGCACCGCCTGCGTGCCCGTGCCCGGGCCCGAAGCCCCCGCCGCGAACAACCCGTCCGGCCCGTCGCCCTTCGCGACGAGCTCCTCCTTGTACAAGAGACACTGCGCCTCGTCGCACGTCTGCCCGACGACCTTCGCGTGCACGCTCGACGCAGCGGCGCCGTCCCCCGTCAGCTTGCCCGTCGCGCGCAGCACCAGCGTCCCCTCGTGGCCGTAGAAGAACCCCGCCTCGAGGAAGGGATCGTCGAAGCGCTGCGGCTCGGGGTAGACGACAGGACCCCATTCGATGCCCGCGCCCGAGAGCTCGACCGTGGTCGGGATCCCGAAGCTGCCCGGTCCGATGTCCTCCGCCGTCGGTCCGTGGTAGAGGTGCCAGCCGTCCGCCACCTCGATCCTCACGGCCGCCTGCGCCGTCCCGCCCGCGATGCGCACGAAGAGCTCGCCCGCGGCGCGCTGGTCGCTCGCGGCGCCGGCAGCGCCGATGGCGCCGGTGAGCGACGGATCGAGCTCCCCTTCGGCTTCCGCTTCCGCCGGCGCCTCCGCGGGGAAGCCCGCCCAGATCGCATCCGGCCCGCGGCCCGCCGATTCCAGGCGCTCGCGGTACGGCACGCACGTGCCGCCGTAGCGGTCCTCGCACGTCTGCCCCGCGAGCTCGACGACGACGTCGCTCCCGTCGGTCTCCTCGAGCGCCTCGCCGCGCGCGTAGATCACGATCGTGTGCTTGTGGACGAAGGCCCAGCCCAGGGGCTCGTCGCGGTCGACGTGGCGCTCCGGCTCGGGCAGGAGCGGCTCCTCCCAGTCGATGTCCGGGCCGTGCCATTCGATCTCGAGCTTGGTGCCGATGGCCTTGGGGCCGCCGAGCTCGGTGTGGTAGAGGTGCCAGCCGTCCTCCACCTGCACGCGTATCGCCGCGCGCGCCTGGTCGCCTTCGACGCGGGTGTAGAGGGTCCCGCGCGCTCGGCTGCTCTGGGCCGTCGCGGCCGGCGCGAGCGCCGCGGCGAGGGCGAGCACCGCGATCAGGGTTCGTCGCATGGGTTCGAGTCCTCCGCCCCTCTTGGATCGGCGGATCGGCAGATGGTAGCAGAAGCCCGCGCAGCGCCGATTCCGGCGCGAAGCCGTGGAGAGCAGGGTCTACGGATCCACCCCGGTCCCGTGTGACTCGTTTTCGCGAGCCCACGCGGAATCCGCCGCTTCGGGCGGCCTTACGGACCCGGAACGCGTTCGTCCGGGCCGGCCTCCTCGGCGGGGTTGACGTGCACGGCGACGTGGTCGACCGCGCGCATCGCCGAGGTGACCTCGCGCTCGACCGCGTGCGCGATCGCGTGCCCCTCGCGCACGCTGAGCTCGCCGTCGACGCTGATCTCCATGTCGACCCGGTGGCGGCCGCCGAGCGGGTGCACCTTCACGGTCTGGACGCCGCGCACTCCCGGGACGGCGCGCGCGCGCTCCAGGATGCGCTCGCGCAGGTTCAGGTCGGAGACGCGGTCCATCAGGATGTCGCCGCTCTCGCGCAGGCTGCGCCCGCCCATCGTCATGATCAGGGCGCCGATGATCGCGGTGACGAACGGCTCGGCCCAGCGCAAGCCGATCTGCCCCCCGCCGACGCCGACGATCACGAGCACGCTCGTGAGCGAGTCGGAGCGGTTGTCGCGGGCGAGCGCGGCGAGCGCGAGGCTGTCGAAGCTGCGCGCGGCCCTCTTCGTCACGAACACGAGCCACTCGTTCGCGGCGACGGAGACGAAGGCGATCCCCATCGCGAGCAGCGCCAGGGGACCCGAGTAGACCGGGCCGCTCGCGCCCAGGGCGTCCCACAGGACCTTCAGGCCGGCGCCGATGAGGACCAGCCCGACGAAGACGCCCGCGGCGGCCTCGGCCTTGCCGTGACCGTAGTGGTGGTCGGCGTCCGCCGGTCGCGCCGCGACGCGGAAGCTGAACCACGCGACGCCGTTCGTCACGAGGTCGGCCAGCGAGTGGTAGCCGTCGGCGAGGAGCGCGAGGGAGCCCGAGAGCCACCCGCCCGCGATCTTGAGCAGCGCGAGCGCGAGGTTGACGACGACTCCCAAGCGGTGAGCCCGCTCACCGCTCGCACGCGTCCCGCCCTGGGCCATGGCCCTACCCTACGACGCGCGCGCTCCGGGGGAAAAGACGGTTGGGTCCCGCCCCGCGCCTGCCGAAAACTACACTTGGGCGGGTCGAGCTCGGCAGTGCTCGACCCGGCACCCCCGAGGACCCCGCCATGAAGCGTCTCTTCCCGCCCCTCGCGCTCGCCTTCGGCGCCCTCTTCGCCGCCGCCCCGCAGCAGGGGCAGGTCGAACAGCCCCAGGGCGAGGACGCGCCCGCGGAGACCGACATCTTCGGGCGGCCGGTCAAGGGCGCGAATCGCCTGGGAGCTTCGCTGCAGGGGCTCTGGCAGCTCCTCGACGTCAAGGACAGCCGCTACCCCTCGGCCAACCGCAAGGTCGCCGGCTATATCCTGTTCGCCGAGGGCTACCTCGCGCTCGAGGTCCACATGACCTGGCAGGACTCCGAAGGCGAGGGGCGCATCCAGGCGGCGCAGCACCAGTCCGGCATCCAGACCTACCAGATCGTCGGCAGCCAGCTGCAGACGGCGGGCCTGATCGGGTCGGCCTTCGCGCCGGACCGCTCGATCTTCTCGACCTACGACCGGCTCGTGTGGGAGCCCCCGGGGATACGCCGCAACTTCCACGTCAAGGTCGACGGGAGCTTCCTCACGCTGCGCCGCGACGACGGCAGCCAGCTCACCTTCGCGCGCCGGCTGCTCGACGCCCACTCCGGCCGCGACATCTTCGGGCGCCCGACCGGGCCGCTGGAGGACGCGAAGGACATCTTCGGGCGCCCGGTGCAGCGTCCCGAGGCGGCCGAGGAAACGCCGCCGGAGGAGATGCCGCCGGACAAGGACGACGGCGGCGGGGACTAGCCCCCTAGCCCCCCTAGCCCCCCTAGCACTGGCTGAAGCCGCATCCGTAGCACTTGACGCAGCCTTCCTCGAAGGCGAGCACGCCGCTGCACGAAGGGCACTTCAGCTTGTACTGCCCGCTGTTGCGCGGGATGCCCTTCGGTTGCGAGCTGGCGGCGGGGACTTGCTCGAGAGCGTCGGGATCGACGCGCCCAAGGAGCAGTGCCTCCAGCCCGTGGCGCCGCTTGGCGTCGATGTAGCGCATGAGCGCCGTGGCGAGGCCGTCGGCCAGCGACATGATGCGCCCGTCCTTGGTCGGCACCGTGAGGCTCGAGCCGATGCCGGAGAGCTGCTTGACCGCCAGCTCGAGGCTCCCGTTGGAGCGCAGCCAGAGGGAGAGGATGCGGCAGATCGCCTCGAGGTCGGAGTTGGCGATGTCGCCGCCTTTTCCGAGCTGCGCGAACACCTCGCGCTCGCGGCCGCTGATCGGGTCGACCGAGACCTTGACGTGCATGTTGCCGAACGGAGTCATCTGGCGGATCCGCAGGCAGCTCATGATCTCGGGCAGCTTCACCGGGGAGAGCATCGCGCCCTGCTCCGTCTGGCGGATCCGCAGCTCCGCGCCGTCGCCGGCCGCAGCCGTCTCGTCGTCCGGGGCGTTCTCGAGCGCCATGGGCTGCAAGTCGCGGCAGCCGTCGCGGTACACCGTCACGCCCTTCACGTCCAGGTCGATCGCGAGCTCGTAGATCTGGCGCACGTCCTCGGGCGTCGCTTCGCGCGGGAAGTTGATCGTCTTCGAGATCGATGAGTCGCAATGGCGCTGGAACGCGCCCTGCATGCGCATGTGCCAGTACGGCTGGATGTCGTGCGCGGTGACGAAGATCCGCTTGTGCTCGCGCGGCACTTCCGCGGCGTGAGCGAGCGTGCCTTGCTGGATGATCGCGTCGATGAGCTCGTCGGAGTAGTACCCCGTCTCGCGCGCGGTGCGCTCGAACACGTAGTTCACCTCGCGCATCACGGTCGGGCGGCCGCGCGTGTCCTTCATGACCTGCCGGTTGAAGGCCAGGCTGAACATCGGCTCGATCCCGCCGGAGCAGTCGGCGATGATCGAGATCGTGCCCGTCGGTGCGACGGTCGTGGTGTAGGAGTTGCGCATCCTGCGGCCGCGCTTCTCCCAGTCCGAGCCCTCCCAGGCGGGGAACACGCCGCGCTCCTCCGCCAGCACTTCCGACGCGAGGTGCGATTCCTCGTCGACGGCTTGCATCACGCGCTCGCCGAACTCGCAGCCCTCCTCGGAATCGTAGGGAATGCCGAGCTTGTACAGGGCGTCCGCGAAGCCCATCACGCCCAGCCCGATGCGCCGCGTGGTCTTCGACATGTTGTCGATCTGCGGCAGCGGGTAGCGGTTGACCTCGATGACGTCGTCCAGGAAGCGCGTCGACGTGTGGACCACCGACCTCAGACCTTCCCAGTCGAAGTGCGCGCCCTCGCCCTGGCCCGCGACGAAGAGCCCCAGATTGATCGAACCCAGGTTGCAGGAATCGTAGGGGTGCAGCGGCTGCTCGCCACAGGGATTGGTGGCCTCGATCAACCCCACGTTCTTGATCGGGTTGCGCGCGTTGATGCGGTCGATGAAGATGACGCCGGGCTCCCCGCTCTCGTGCGCGTGATCGACGATCATGTCCCAGATCTCGCCGACCGTCCAGAACTCGCCCGTGCGCTCGCCTTCGGAGTCGACCTTCTCGAGCGAACGCCACTCCTTCGTGCGCGGGTTCTGGACCTGGTGCACGGTCGCCGGCGCCTGGCGCACCTTCTCGATGAAGTCGTCGGTGACCGCGACCGAGATGTTGTAGTTCGTGAGCCGCGAACGGTCGTCCTTGAAGGTGATGAAGCGCACGATGTCGGGGTGGTCGATGCGCAGGATGCCCATGTTGGCCCCGCGCCGGAACGCCCCCTGCTGGATGGCGTCGGTGGCTTTCGAGAAGACCTCGATGAACGACAGCGGCCCTTCCGTCGTGCCGCCCGAGGTGCGCACGATGTCGCCGCACGGCCGCAGCCGGGAGAAGCTGAACCCGGTCCCGCCGCCGGCCTTCTGGATCAGCGCCGTGGCCTTGATCGAGTCGAAGATCCCCTCGATCGAATCCTCGACGGGGAGCACGAAGCACGCCGAGAGCATCCCCATCTCCCGCCCGGCGTTCATCAAGCACGGACTGTTGGGCATGAAGCGCCGCGTCGCCATGAGCCCGTAGAAGTCGCGCGCGACGACCAGCGCCAGCTCCGCCGAGCCGCCGTCGAGCTCGAGCTCGGCCCGCGCCACGTGCGACGCGACGCGCCAGAACAGCTGGCGCGGCGTCTCCACGACGGCGCCCGTCTCCGGATCCTTCTTGAGGTAGCGGCGCTCGAGCACCGTGCGCGCGTTCGCGGTCAGGTCCGGGTCGATCAGATCGAGCGGAGGATCGAGCGCCGCGAGCTGCGCGAGGGCGTCGGACGAACCGTTCTCGTTCTTCGAGCGGGCCATGGCACCAGCCGGGTTCAGCGCGGGTTTCAGCGTCGGATTCACCGGGAAGCTCCTCCTGAAGACGGACCGGCGGCGCCACTCGGTGCGCCTCTCTCGGGGACGGACCGTCGATCTTGGGACTGTCCACCGCGCGTTGCAAGCAACGCCCGGAGGGTCTTCCCGGGGCGCTCTCCGGCGCGGATCCCGGAGCCCGCGGTGGGACGGGGAGCAGGCTTGTCTCCGGCCCGGAGAGGTGCTAGCCGCGCGACCGGCGTAGTCCCCGCAGCAACTGTTCGAGCTCGGGAACGCCGAGCGCGAGGCTCGTCAGGAAGTACCCGAGCGCCGCGGCAGCGATGCCGAGGAAGAGGCCCGCTCCGGATCCGAGAGCCGGCGCCGCCAGTGCGTGCGCCAGGGTGGCGAGGGCGCCCGCCAGCGCGGCGCCCGCGAGCATGCGGCAGAGCGGGCCGGCGAACGCGACCCGGCGCGCGGGGAGCCGCCGCCCGAGGCACGCGAGCAGGAGGACGAGGGTGCCCCAGCTCGTCGCGGCCGTGGCGAGAGCCAGACCTTCGACGTCCATGCCCGCCCCGAGCACGAAGACGAGGTTCAGCGCGACGTTCAGGGCGAGCATCGCGATGGAGACACGAACCGGGTAGCTGAAGTCCGAGAGCGAGTAGAAGGTCCGCGCCGCGAGACCGCTCGCCCCGGCCGGCACGATCGCGAGCGTGAGGTACTGCAGCGCCGCGGTCGTGCGCCGCACGCCCTCCGCGCCGAAGGCCCCATGCTCGAAGCACACGGACACGACGGGTCGCGCGAGGACCAGGAGTCCGATGCTCGCCGGGAGGGCGACGAAGCAGATCGCGCGCTGCGTCCGGTCGTGCAGGTCGCGCACGGCGCGCAGGTCGCGCGCGTGGCCGAGGGCCTGCAATGCGGGAAAGACGGCCGCCGTCGCCGCGAACGCGATCAGCGCCATCGGGAACTGCTGCACGCGGTTGGCGTAGTAGTGCGTCGTCGGCCCGCCGTCGGGGAGCAGGCCCTCGGCCATGAGGCCGTCGATCATCACGTTGATCTGGTACACGGCCGCCCCGATCGCCAGGGGCACGCTGCGCCGCACGACCTCGCGCGCCGTCGCGCGCTGCGCGACGACGGCGCGGCCCACCCGGCCGAGGAACCCGCTGCGCGCGAGCGCCGGCAGCTGCACGACGAGCTGGGCGATCCCGGCGAGGAGCACCCCCCAGGCGAGCACGCGCGTCATCTCGACGTGCCGGGCGGGATCCGGCGCGCCCGCGGAGGTCCCGTAGCGCAGCCCGAGCAGGGCCAGCGTGCCGATCCAGACGATGTTCAGGATCGCGGGCGCCCAGGCCGGAGCCGCGAAGTGGCCGCGCACGTTGAGCGCCCCGCCGGCCAGGGCCGAGAGGCAGGCCAGGACGACGAAGGGCATGACGCGCACGGTGAGGTCGCGCACGGGCTCGGCCGGCTGGCCGAGCCAGTGCCATCCCGTCAGCGGCATCTCGTCGGGCATCGCGCTCACCCCGAGCATGACCACGCCGCAGAGCACGACGAGGATCCCCGAGAGCCAGCGCGACGTGGCGTGGAACAGGCGCCGGCCCGCCTCGAGCCCCTCGTCGCCGTCGGTGCGCGTGAGAGCCGTCTGGAACGAGGTCGCGAGCGCGCCCTCGCCGAGGAAGCGCCGGAACAGGTTCGGCACGCGCCACGCGGTGATGAAGGCGTCGTAGACGGCGCTCCTGTCGCCGAAGAGCCAGGCGGACAGCATCTCGCGCACGAAGCCGAGCAGGCGGCTCACCAGCGTCAGCGCGGAGACGAGCGCGGTACGCCGCACGAGCCGCCTGTGGCGGCCTATGAGGTCCTGGGGCAGGTCGGTCGGACCGGCCTGGGTCGATAGGTCCGAGACGGTCTCCACGCGGCTCGTCCGGTGGAAAACTCACTCCAGCACTTCGCCGGCGATGCGCTGGACGATCTTGCCGTCGACGCGGCCCTTGTACTCGCCCATGATCGGCTTCATCAGCCTCCCGATGTCCTTCTTGGAGGAGATCCCGAGCTCGGCGATCAGCCTCGTGACGATGGCTCGGGTCTCGTCCTCGGAGAGCTGATCGGGCAGGTAGGCCTGGATCACCTCGATCTCGGCGCGCTCGCGCGAGGCGAGGTCGTCGCGGCCCGCCTTGGCGTACTGCTCGACGCTCTCCTTGCGCGTCTTCACGGCGCTGGCCAGGACCCCGAGCTCCTGCTCCTCGGTCAGCTCCGAGCCGACCTCGATGCGGCGGTTCTTGATGGCGGCGAGCACCAGGCGCAGCGTGTCGCGGCCGACTGCGTCCCCGCCCAGCATCGCCCGTTTCAGGTCGCTCTCGACGCGCTCGCGGATCGACATCGCTCAGTCCTCGCTCGCCGGCGCGCCGTTGCCCATGGGGCCGTCCCCGGCCGCGTCGTCCCCGCCGGCGGAGTCGGCGAACCGGTCGAGGTCCGCCTCCGAGACGACCTCGACCGACGTGAGCGCGTCGTCGGACTTCAGGTTGACCAGCCGCACGCCCTGCGTGTTGCGCCCCATGCTGCTCACGTCGGCCACCGGGGTGCGGACGATCATGCCGCTCGCGGTGATGAACATCACGTCGTCCCCCTCGCGGCACAGCTTGACCCCGACGACGTCGCCGTTGCGCCCCTCCGTGCGGATCGAGATCACGCCCTGGCCGCCGCGGCCCTTGATCGGGTACTCGTCGATGCGCGTGCGCTTGCCGTGGCCGTGCAGACACGCCGTCAGCAGGTACGCGTCCGGCTCGGCGACGACCATGCCGACCACCTCGTCGCCCTCGCGCAGCTTGAGGCCGCGGACCCCGCGCGAGGTGCGTCCCATCGAGCGCACGCTGGCTTCGTCGAAGCGGATGGAGCGGCCCAGCTTCGAGCTCATCACGATCGTGTCGCCCGGCCGGCAGAGCGAAACGCCCACGACCTCGTCGCCCTCCTCGAGGAGGATCGCCCGGATCCCGCCCTTCTTCGGGCGCGAGTAGGCCTCGAGGGACGTCTTTTTGATGACGCCGCGGCGCGTGGCGAAGACCACCGACTGGTCGTGGTCGAACTCGGGCACGCGCAGCACGTGGCTGATGAACTCGCCCTCGCGCAGCGGCAGGAGGTTGGCGATCGCGCGGCCCTTCGAGTAGCGTCCGCCCTCGGGCAGGTTGTACGCCTTGAGCCAGAACACCTGGCCGAGGTTGGAGAAGTAGAGCAGGTAGTCGTGCGTCGAGCTCACGAAGAGGGACTTGAGCACGTCCCCCTCCTTGGCGTCCGACCCGCGGATCCCGCGCCCGCCGCGGCCCTGCGCCCGGTAGCTGTCGAGCGGAACGCGCTTGACGTAGCCGTCGCGCGAGAACGTGACCACCGTGAGGTCCTCGGTGATCAGGTCCGCCATGTCGAAGTCCGCGTCGGCCTCCTCCTCGCTGATGCGCGTGCGGCGCTCGTCGCCGTAGCGCTTCTCGAGGTCGGCGAGATCTTCGCGGATGATCGCCGTCACACGCTCCTCGCGGCCGAGGATGTCCTCGAGGTCGGCGATCTCGGCGATCAGCTTGGCGTGCTCCTGCTCGAGCTTCTCGCGCTCGAGGCCGGTCAGGCTGCCGAGCCGCATGTCGACGATCGCCTGGCTCTGCCGGTCGCTCAGCGCGAACTCCGTCGAGAGCTTGGCCTTCGCGTCCTCGCGGTCCTCCGACCCGCGCACGATCGCGATCACCCGGTCGATGTTGTCGACGGCGATGCGCAGGCCGTCGACGATGTGCCTGCGCTCCTCTGCCTTGCGCAGGAGGTAGTGGGAACGCCTGCGGATGACCTCGCGCCGGTGCTTCAGGTAGGCGTCCAGCAGGCCGCGCAGCGTCAGGGTGCGCGGCTGGCGGTCCTGGATCGCCAGGTTGATGATGCTGTAGGTCGTCTGCAGCGGCGTGAACTTGAAGAGCTGGTTGACGACGACCTGCGGGTCCTCGCCCTTCTTGAGCTCGACGACCAGTCGGATCCCGTCGCGGTCCGACTCGTCACGGACGTCCGAGATGCCCGTGATGCGGCCGTCCTTCACGACCTCGACGATCTTGTCGATGATCGTGACCTTCTTGACCTGGTAAGGGATCTCGCCGAAGACGAGCTGGCTCTTCGAGCGCACCTCCTCGACCTCGTACGCAGCCCTCACGCGCACTAGCCCGCGGCCGGTCGAGTAGGCCTGCAGGATTCCGCGCCGACCCATGATGATCCCGCCCGTCGGGAAATCGGGGCCCGGGACGAGCTCGATCAGGCTCTGCAGGCTGATCGAGGGCTCGTCGAGGATCGCGTTGAGCGCCGCGCACACCTCGCGCAGGTTGTGCGGGGGCAGGCTGGTCGCCATGCCGACGGCGATGCCGTCCGAGCCGTTGCACAGGAGGTTGGGGAAGCGGCTGGGCAGGACGACGGGCTGCGTGCGCGTCTCGTCGTAGTTGGGCTCGACGTCGACCGTCTCCTTCTCGAGATCGGTCATCATCTCGACGGCCGTGCCCGCCATGCGCGCCTCGGTGTAGCGCATGGCCGCCGGCGGATCGCCGTCGATCGAGCCGAAGTTGCCCTGACCGTCGACGAGCGGGTAGCGCAGCGAGAAGTCCTGCGCCATCCGCACCAAGGTCGGGTAGATCACCGACTCGCCGTGCGGGTGATAGTTGCCCGAGGTGTCCCCGGCGACCTTCGCGCACTTGCGGTACTTCGCTCGCGGGCTCAGGTTCAGGTCGTTCATCGCGACCAGGATGCGGCGCTGCGAGGGCTTGAGCCCGTCGCGCACGTCCGGCAGGGCGCGTGAGTGGATCACGCTCAGGGCGTACGTCAGGTACGACTCCTTCATCTCGCGCTCGATCTCGCGCGGAGTGATCCGGCCCCTCGGGCCCTGCGTGCTCGCCTCGGTCTCGCTCATCTGCCTTTCTCTAGTTCGCCGGGAGAGCGGGCCGCGAGGCCGTCGGCAACGAGCGCAGCGCGAGCTGAGCCGGGCGCTCGCGTCCGGCCTCCGTCGCCAGGTCGTCCACCGCGTCGAGCGGCACCGTCTCGAAGAACTGGGACTCGACTCGCACGCCTTCGGGGGCGACGTCCCAGAGCATCCACTCCTCTTCCTCGCACCACGCGGGCAGCGCGAGCTCGCCGCGCGGCATCACCTTGTCGCTGGTCGCGAGCAGCGCGCTCGGCACTTCGAGCCGGCGCGCCTCGCGCAGGAGCGCGCGCGTCCCGCAGCGTCCCAGGAAAGCGTGGGCCGCGATCGCCTCGGTGCCGAGCCACACGTGGTCGGCGGAGGGCAGCGCCGCGAAGAGGGCGCCGTCGTGGACGAGCCGCACCGGGATGCCGCGCGCCGCGAGCTGCTGGGCGGTGCGCCGGCCCGGCAGGTCGGGCCCGCCCTCGGACACGATCGCGCGCGGCGCGAGCCCGAGCTCCTTTGCGCGCTCGAGGGCGAGCGCCACCGTCGTGGAAGGTCCGTGCAGCAGCACCTCTTCCCCGCCGAGCCAGCCATCGAGGAGCGCCGCGCCGCACGCCGCGCGGTCCGGCAGCCGGGCGCCGGGCGCGAGGGGCTCGCCGTTCCAGGGCCCGCGGCTCGAGTCGTTCGGCCCATCGCCCGTCTCGCCGCCCAGCCAGAGCCCGAGCTCCTCGGCGAAGAGCTCCGCGGGCGAGAGCGCAGGGTCCTGCGCCGCCCACTCGAGGAGCCGCCCCAGGGTCTCGAGCCAGCGCGCCGGCACCGCGCGCCAGGCGTGAGCCGCCGCGAACGGCTCGCTCTCCGCGTGCCACTCCTCGAGCGCGCCTTCGCCGCCCCAGCCCGGCGGCCGCGAGCGCGCCCATTCCAGGCAAGCCGCCGACGCCTCGACGACGAGCTCGGCGGCGGGGCGCAGCTTGCAGGCCGCGAGCGGCGCGAGGCGTCGGGCGAGGGGCCGGGCCGCGAGCGCGGTGTCCTCGGGCTCGCCAGGCCTCCAGCGGAAGACAGGACGATCGGTGGGCATCGGGGTTCGCGCAGGAGGCGCCGCGGCACCTCGCCAGGAGCGCCGATTATCGCTTCGGGCGAGGTCCGGTTCCACCGACGCATACCGTTTTATACATGGCGCGCGCGGGAGCCGGCCTTGCGCCCCACCTCGGCGCGCGCCTAACCTGCGCCCGACATGACGACCCGCCTCGCTCCCCTCGCGCTGGCCCTCGGCCGGATCCCCTGCGGCATCTACGTCGTCACGACCCGGGCCGCTGCGGGCCCGCTCGGCTTCGTCGGCTCGTTCGTGATGCAGTCCGGCTTCGAGCCGCCGAGCGTCTCGATCGCGGTAGGCAAGGACCGCGCCCACCTCGCGGCGATCCGCGCGAGCGGCCGCTTCGCGCTGACGATCCTCGACGCGGCGAGCTCCGGGCTGATGGCGCCGTTCTTTCGCAGGGACGGCCGCTCGCCCTTCGACGGCCTGCGCACCGCGACGACCGAGTCGGGATCGATCGTCCTCGCCGACGGGCTCGCCTGGCTCGACTGCCGCGCGACGGGCGAGCACGAGACGGGCGATCACTTCGTCGTATTCGGCGAGGTCACCGCGGGGGCCCTCTCGAGGAAGGGCGACCCCAAGGTGCACCTGCGCAGCAACGGGCTCGATTACTAGTTGCCGCGCCCTCGTGACGGCTAGCCCCGGGCTAGTCCGCCCCGAGCACCGCCGCGAGCGGATCGCGCCATGTCTCCGGCAGCTCTCCCGTCAGCCGGCGCGCCTCCGCCGGGTCCTCCGCCAGGAGCGCGTCGAGCACCGCGGCGACGTCCCACAGCTCGTCGGCTCCGCGCAGCGCGAGGAGCTCGGCGAAGACGAGGGCGCGCTCGAACTCGCGCGTCTCGAGGCTCTCCGTGACCGCGCGCGCGAGGTCCGCCTCGGCTGCCGGAGCGCCGAGGCGCCGTTCGAGCTCGCCGGCTTCGCGCACCATCGTCGCCAGGCCCGCGTCGATGCCGGCCGCGGTCGCGACCTTGGCCTTGGCCGCCACGTAGCGCCCCAGGGCGAGGTCGACCACGACCCGCTCCTGCGCGTAGGTCTCGACGAGCTGGACGACCTGCAGGCCCAGCGCCAGGACGGCGAGGGCGAAGCCGGCGCGCGCGAAGCGCCGCAGGCGGCGCCGAAAACGGCCGCCGAACGCGGGGTCGCCGACCGCTCGCCACAGGAAGCGCACGCGGTCGGCCGTGCTGAAGTGGCGCCAGCCCGCGACGTCGCGCAGCCGCCCGCCGACCCGCTCGAGCGCGGACACCATGCCCTCGGGATCGCCGAGGAGCTCGATGCTGTAGAGGTCGGCCTCGAGCTCGCAGCGCCGCGAGAGCCACCCGAAGCCCACGAGCCAGACGGCGAAGGACCCGCCCACCACGAAGAGCGCGGTCCAGGTGGCCGGGTCGCTCGCGCCGAGCGCCCAGGTCGCGAGCACGTCGGCCCCCATGAAGAAAGCGACGGCCCAGGCCAGGAACACGAGCACGTGGTGTCGCGCGGCGTGCCCGATCTCGTGCGCGAAGACGGCGGCGAGCTCGCGCAGGGTCAGCGAGCCGAGCAGCGAGTCGGAGAAGAGCACGACGCGGTGGCGCGGTAGGAGGCCGATGATCGCCGCGTTGGCCATGAGGCCGCCCGTGCGCCACACGAGCAGCTCCCTGCAGCGGAAGCCGGCGCGGGTCGCGATCGCCTCGAGGAGCGAGCGGTGCGGGCCGCCGGGCAACGGCACGGTCCGCAAGGTGTTCCGCAGGAGGCTCGGCAGGATCAGCGCGACGAGCGCCACGACGGTCGCGGTGAACGCCGCGTGCCAGAGCTCGACGTGGTCGATGTTGGCGCGCAGCGCGTCGTTCCAGGCGATCGCGGAGGCGGCGAGCACGTACGCGAGGAGCGGCGCGATACCGGAGAGCAGCATGCGCGCCTGGAACGCGCGCACGTTGCTCGTCTCGACTGGCCGCAGCCCGTGGACGCGCGCGAACGCGTCGATCGCGGCGAGCTCGAAGGCGACGAACGGCGCGAGCGCCAGCATGAACGCTGGCTGCGGCCACGGGAAGAGCATCGCCTCGGTCCCGGTCAAGGCGCGCGTGGTGTCCACCCAGCCGAAGGCGCCGACCGCCGCGAGGTGCAGCGCGGGCGGCGAGTGCTGCACGAGCTGCGCGAGGGCGGCGGCGCGCGAGAACCGACCCGCGAGGGCCACGCGCCGCGCCTGCAGCGCGAGGGCGTGGGGCACGACGAGCAGGAGGAGCAGCCCCCAGGGCGCGCGCCAGAGCGGCTCGAAGCCCGACTCGCCCAGCGCCTGGACCCCGACCGCGAGCAGGATGTGGAAGAGGTAGCCCATTCGCGGCGATCGATCCTACCCGCCCGCGTAGCGCGGCCGGCCACGCTATCCTGGCCGGCGATGCCGTCTCGATCCGGGTCTTCGGCGCTCGCCAGGCGCGCCGCCGCGCTGCTCCTCGGCGCGCTCGCGACCTCCGGTTGCGGGTCGCAGGGGATCACCATCCACGCCTCCGGAACGAGCGTCTTCTACTACGAGGAGCGCGGACCGAGCAGCTTCGGCGTCGAGTGGGTGGAGGGCGGGCGCGAGACGCACGTCGAGTGCCGCGGTCGGATCGTCCTCACCGCGGACGACCGCGCCGTGGAGTCGCTCGACGGCGCGGCGCAGCTCGAAGTGCGCACGCGCCACGATGGGCGGCGCGACTCGCTGCTCGTACGGCCCGACGACGGCCTCGCGCCGGTCGTCGAGTTCCGCGTCGACGGAGAGCTCCGCGAGTTCGACGCGCCGGCGCAGGCCTGGCTCGCCGACGTCCTGAGCACCCTCGCGCGGCGCACGCCGGTCTTCGCGCGGACCAAGGCCGAGCGCGCGCTCGAGGCGGGCGGGCCTGCGGCGGTCCTCGCGCTCCTCGCCCAGACCGAGAGCTCGGCGGCGCGGCGCGTGTACCTCGAGCTCTGCCTCGAGCAGCAGGACCTGACCGAGGACGACCTGCGTGCGCTCGTGCGCTCGACGCGCGAGAGGGTCGGTCAGAACTCGCTGCGCGTATCGGTGCTCGAAGCGCTCGCCACGCGCGAGCGCGACAACGAGGAGCTGACGCTGGCCCTCGTGGACGCCGCGGGGACCATCGCCTCGAGCTCGAGCAAGCGCCAGGTCCTCGAGGCGACCGCGCGCGAGCGAGCGCTGTCCACGCGCTCCGCGCGCGCGCTCGCGGACGCGAGCAAGGGGGTCGCCTCGTCGAGCGACCGCGCCGCGACGCTCGCGACGCTCCTCGAGCACGGGCCGCGGGACCGGGAGTTCCTGGTCGCGTGGATCGAGGCGCTGGAGACCGTGCCGTCGTCCGCGGGCCGCCGTCGCGCCCTCGAAGCGTTCTTCGAGCTGCCCGAGCTGGAACAACCGGTGCTCGTGCGCGCCCTCGAGGCGGTCGCGGCGCTGCCCTCCAACAGCGACCGCGCCAGGCTCCTCGAGCCGCTGGCCGCGGAGCTCGCCTTGACGGGCGGAGGGCTCGACGCGTTCCTCGCCGCGACCTCCGCCATCTCGTCGTCGCATTCCCAGGCCGACGTGCTCGAGCGGCTGCTCGAGCGCGACGATCTGGGCGAGGAGGAGCTGGCGAAGATCCTGAGGATCGTCGAGCGCATCGCCAGCTCGAGCCGGCGCGAGCGCCTGCAGAAGAAGCTCCTGGAGCGGCTGCTCGAGGACGCGGGGTGACTATCCGGGTCGATGCACCTCGACATCCCCGAGCACCTCGACCTCCCCCTCCAGCCACAGCTCGCCGCGCTCGTCGCGGTCGACGACGAGCACCCCGCCCGTGCAGCGGACGCCGATCGGCCAGTCGAGATCGCAGCGCTCGGCAGCGGCGACGGCCGCCGCGCACGCCCCCGTCCCGCAGGCGCGGGTCTCGCCGACTCCGCGCTCCCAGACGCGCATCGCGAGCCCGCTCGGCTCGCGCGCGACGAGCTCGACGTTCGTGCGCCCCTGGAAGCGCGGGTGCCGCTCGAGGCGCGGTCCCCAAAGCCGGATCGGCGGGCGCTCGAGGGCGTCGACGAACACGACGCAGTGCGGGTTGCCGACGTCGACGAGCGTCGCGCGCACCTCTTCGCCGCCGACGCGCAGCGGCTCGTCGCGGGCGAGGACGCGCGCAGCGCCGAGGTGCGCCTTCACGCGGACCGCTCCCTGCGCGCGCCGGATCTCGAGCTCGCGCACGCCGGAGTCGGTCGCGACGCGCAGCTTGCCGCCGTTCTCCAGGCCCGCGCGCGTGGCCCAGTCCCCGATGCAGCGCAGCCCGTTGCCGCACGCCTCGGGGCGCGAGCCGTCGCGGTTGACCAGCACCATGCGCAGATCCGCCGCGCTCCCGGCCTCGAGCACGAGCAGGAGCCCGTCGGCCGCCGGGGCGCTGCGCGGAGCGCCGAGCGCCGCCGCCAGCCAGCCGGCTGGCGGCGCCAGCCACGCGCTCGCGTCCGCTTCCGCGCGCAGGTCGAGCAGCACGAAGCGGTTGCCGGTGGCGGAGAGGAGCTCGCCCTTCACCGGGGTCTCCCGCGGACCTTGGCGGTGTTCTTGAAGTGCAGCTTGGCCACGCGTCCCAGCTCCTCCGCGCCGTAGCGCACCGCGTAGCGCCGGCCGGCGGCGTCGACCTGCGCTCCGGCGCCTTTGGGCAGCTCGACGCCGCACTCCTCGGACAGCTCCGCGAGGCGCACCAGGAACTCCTGGCGCGCCAGCACGCTCGCCGCCGCGACGGCGAGGTTGCGCTCGGCACGGTGCATCTGCACGAGCTCGACGTCGACGCCCGCGAGCGCGTCGCGCATCAGGCTCTCGGAGCCGAACTGATCGACGACGACGCGCACGCCGGGCCGCGCGAGCTCCTTGATCGCCTCCGCGTGCAGGTCGGCGAGCAGCGGGTTGAGGCTCGCGTAGGACCCGTAGCGCTCGTTGTACTCGGGGGGGTCGAGGGCGACGACCGCGTGGGCGACGGCACCGCGCAGCGCCGCGCCGAGCCGCAGCACGCGCAGATCCGAGAGGCGCTTGCTGTCGGCGACGCCCCATTCGGCGACCTGGCTCGCCCGTCCGGGCTCGAGCAGCACCGCGGCCACGACCAAGGGTCCGAAGTAGTCGCCCTTGCCCGCCTCGTCCGACCCGATCGTGGGCACGCCGGGGCGCTCGATCCGCTCCGCCGGCGGACGCGCCGCGACCTCGGCCGCCATGGCGTCGAGGCCCGGGTCGAGATCGGTGTAGCGCGCGACGAAGAGCTCCGGGTCGGCTCCCTGCACGACGAGCTTGCCCGACCGGTAGAGCGTGGCCACGACCCCCGCTCCCTTGACGCTGAAGACGGCGTGGGGCACCTGGCGGAACTCGAAGTCCCCGGCCGCCAGACGTCCGCGCAGGGCCCTCTGGCGCGCCGCGGGCACCATCAGCACGAGGGTCTTCTGGGCCATCCGCGCAGGGTAGGCTCTGCGACCCGCACCCGCCGATGACCGAGGAGGAATTCGATTCCGGCGTCCGCCCCGGCGAGCTCGCGGCGCGCCGCTCGACGCCGCTGAACACCCCCTGGGGCTCGTTCGCGCTGTACACGCTCGGCCCGCGGGTCGTCGCGGCCTCGAGCTTCTGCCCGCACCTGCTCGGGCCGCTCTTCGAGGGGACGCTCGCCGGCGAGGAGGTCGTCTGCCCGTGGCATCGCTGGCGCTTCTCGCTCGCGACCGGGGCGTGCACGCACCGTCCCGACGGCGGGCCGACCGCGGGCGTGCGCATCCGACTCTGCCCCCTGCGCGTCGGCGAGCGCGGGAGCTTCGTGCTCCGTCCGCCGCGCTGACGACGGCTACAATCCGGGGTCGACCCCCAGGAGGAGCCCCAAGTGGCAGAGATCTACGACTCGGTCCTCGAAGCCATCGGCCGCACGCCGATGGTGCGCATCAAGAGCGTCGGCAAGGAGACCGGCTGCACGTTCTACGGCAAGTGCGAGTTCATGAACGCCGGTGGGTCGGTCAAGGACCGCATCGGCAGGCGCATGGTCGAGGAGGCCGAGACGTCCGGGCGCATCCAGCCGGGCGACACGCTGATCGAGCCGACGAGCGGCAACACCGGCATCGGCATGGCCCTCGCCGCCGCGGTCAAGGGCTACCGGATGATCATCACGATGCCCGAGAAGATGAGCCGCGAGAAGCAGGTGGTGCTCGAGGCGCTCGGGGCGGAGATCATCCGCACGCCGACCGAGGCGGCGTGGGACAGCCCCGAGAGCCACATCGGCGTCGCCAAGCAGCTCAAGGAGATCCTGCCCAGCTCGCACATCCTCGATCAGTACTCGAACCCCGACAACCCGCTCGCCCACTACCACGAGACGGGCGCCGAGATCGTCCAGCAGACCGGCGGCGAGTTCGACTTCCTGATCGCCACCGCCGGGACGGGCGGGACGATCACGGGCATCGCGCAACGCCTGAAGGAGGACGCGCCGCACGTCAGGATCGTCGGCGTCGACCCCGTCGGCTCGATCCTCGCGGGCCCCGACGAGGTCCAGTCGTACAAGGTCGAGGGCATCGGCTACGACTTCATCCCCGACGTGCTCGACCGCGACCTCGTCGACGAGTGGGTCAAGACCCGCGACCGCGAGTCCTTCCTGATGGCGCGGCGGCTCATCCGCAAGGAGGCGCTCCTCTGCGGGGGCAGCTCGGGCGCGGCCATGTGGGCGGCGATCCAGGTCGCCAAGCGCGAAGGCGCGGGCAAGCGCTTCGTCGTGCTCCTGCCCGATTCGGTGCGCAACTACATGACCAAGTTCATGGACGAGCGGTGGATGCGCGAGAACGGGTTCACCGAGCAGCGCTGGGAGACCTCGAGCGTCGGCGAGCTCCTGCGGCGCATGCCCGAGCGCAGGCTGCTGACCGCGACGAGCGCCGACACGGTGGCCGACTCGGTGATGTGCATGAAGGAAGCCGGGGTCAGCCAGCTCCCGGTCATCGACGAAGGGCGCCTCGTGGGCATCGTCACCGAGTCCGACCTGCTGGGGCGCCTCGTCCAGGGCCAGGCGAGCCTCTCGAGCGCGATCGCCGAGGTCATGTTCCGCAACGTCGACACCATCCACGAGCACGACGACGCCGGCACGCTCCTCGAGCTCTTCGCCCGCGACGAGGTCGGGATCGTCGTCGACGACGCGGACCACCTGAAGGGCATCGTGACGAAGATGGACCTCGTCGAGCACCTGACGGCGACCGTCGGGTCGTAGCCGTGAGCGAGGGCGCGCGTACGGCGTCAGTCGGCCTGGAGCTCCGACGGGCCGAGCGCCGCCCGCCGGTCGAGCGCGATCCACGCGCCGAGGATCGTCAGCACGCCGATCACGACGCTGATCGGGCCGCTGTTCACCATGCCCAGGATGCTGAGCACGATCAGAGCCCAGAGCGCGAACCGCTGGCCCTTCCACGCCCCGTAGCACACCGCGAGGACGAGCGAGTAGAAGGCGAGGACGAGGGCGAAGATCACCCCGCCCAGCGTCCCGAGGACCGCCAGCGGCAGGAGCTCGTCGGCGCCGGCCGCCAGCATCCCGGCACCCAGGGCGCCCGCGCCGAGCACTCCGATCAGGGTCGCGACGCCCAGGCACAGGAGCGCGTGCAGGACGTTGAGGACGATGCCGAAGGTCAAAAGGCCGGGGCGTTCAGGTTCCATCTCGGTGGCTTCTCGGGCGAGATTCCCGCCTACGCCGGGTTCTTCCCGTTATTCGGCCCGCGCTAGGATCCGCGCGCATGAGCGTGCGGTGCCTGGGAGGCCTCGCGTTCTACGTGCGCGGGTTCTGGTAGCGCCCTCAGGCCGCCGCCCGCGCTCGCGGCCCGCGCCGCCAGGCGAGCGCCCCCTCGAGCGCCACCCACAGGGTCAAGACGGCGATCGTCGCCCCCACGCCCGCGACGAGCCACTTCCCGCGCCCCGCGTCCTCCCAGACCTGCACCCCCATCGCGGTGAAGGTGATCGCCATCACGACGACGGCCGGGATCGCGTAGGCGGCCGCGCGCCGCCCGAGCGTGCGCAGGTAGAGCGCGCAGAGCATCAGCGTGAACGCCGCCAGCACCTGGTTCGTGGCGCCGAAGACCGGCCACAGGCTCTTCGCGCCCTCGTCGTAGTCGGCGTAGATCAGCGCGAGCACCGAGCCGCAGGCGAGCGCGCCGCCGAGCCAGCGGTTCGAGAGGCCCGGGATGCGGTAGCTCTCGCCCAGCTCGGCGAGCACGAGGCGCTGGATGCGCAGCGCGGTGTCGAGGCTGGTCGCCGCGAAGGAGATGACGAGCACGGCGACGATCGTGGCGGAGATCTTCACGGGGATGCCGAGCGCGCCGAGGAAGCCGCCGGCCCCGTTCACGAAGGCCTGCAGCGCCTCGCCGACCTCGGGCAGGCGGCCGCCGGCGGCGCTCCGCTGGGCGATGAACTCGTACGCGTGCGCGTGGTCGGCGCCGCTCCACAGCCCCGTGGCGACGGCCATCGTCGCAAGCACGGCCAGCGCCGCCTCGCACAGCATGCCGCCGTACCCGATCGGCCGGGCGTGCGTCGCGCACGCGAGCTGCTTGCTCGTGGTGCCCGAGCTCACGAGGCCGTGGAATCCCGAGATCGCCCCGCAGGCGATCGTGACGAAGAGCAGCGGGAAGATGGCCGGCAGCGCGCTCAGGTCGCCCACGGCCGGCGCCGCGAGCTGCGGCCGGCTGACGAAGAACCCGACGTACAGCGCAGCGAGCCCGAGGATGAGCTTGTGGCTGTTGATCAGGTCGCGCGGCTGCAGGAGCAGCCAGACGGGAAGCCCGCTGGCGACGTACGCGTACGCCATGAGCCCGATCAGCCACATGTCCTTCTTCAGGAAGACCGAGCCCGGCGCGGGCGTCCAAAGGACGCCGCCCGCCGTGCCGGCGATCAGGGCGTACGAGGCGACCAGCACGACGATCGACGGCACGAGCAGCCCGCGCTTGAGCCGGTAGCTCCACCAGCCGATGAGAACGGCCGCCAGGATCTCGATGTTGACGGGCAGGATGCTGGCGGGGAACGCCGTGAAGAGGTTCGCGATCGCGAAGGTGAAGACGGCCCCGACGAGCCAGATCAGGAAGAAGATGACGAGCAGGAACAGCGTGCGCGAGCGGCCGCCGACGAAGCGCTGGGTCAAGTTGCCGACCGACTGCCCGCCGTGCCGGATCGAGAGCACGAGGGCCCCGAAGTCGTGCGTCGCGCCCATGAAGATCACGCCCACGACGATCCAGAGCATCGCCGGGACCCAGCCCCAAACGATCGCCATCGCCGGCCCGAGGATCGGCGCGGCGCCCGCGATCGACGCGAAGTGGTGGCCCCACAGGATCTCGGGCCGGGTCGGCACGTAGTCGACGCCGTCCTCCTTCTCGACGGCGGGAACGGGCTCGTCCGCCTCGAGCCGGAACACGCGCTCCGCGAGGAAGCGCGAGTAGTACCGGTAGCCGAGCGAGAGCGCGACGAGCGCGAGCAGCGTGACGGCGATCGCGGCCATCTACCGAATGTCAGTCGTCGAACACGCTGCGGAAATCGCCGCCGCTGTCCGCCGCGAGCCCAAGCAAGAGGTCGGCGCCCTCCTCACCGGCGGCGATGCAGTGGATCGTCACCTTGCGCGTCGAGTTCCACAGCTGCACCTCCGCGCGGATCGACGCGGAGTTGACGATCTCCCCGACCGTCGGAGTCCCGTCGGTCATCAGGTAGATCGTGTCGACGCGGGCGTCCTCGAACGCCGCCGTCAGCGCGCCGAAGACGTTCGTGGCGCCGTTCGGGATGACGCGGTCGACGAAACGCAGCACCTCCTCGCGCGCCTTCGCGTTCATCGGCGCTAGGGCATCCTCGAACGTGATCACGTCCTGCGAGAAGAAGATGACGTTGAACGAGCTGCCTTCGGGCAGCCGCTCGAGCACGCCCGTCAGCTCGCGCTTGGCGGCGACGATGCGCCGCTCGCCGCCCGTGAACTCGCCGCGCCGGCCCCACCTCATCGAGCCGCTGACGTCGAGGACGAAAACGACGCGGTCGCTGACGACGTCGAGGCCGTAGAAAGCGGGCACCTGGGTCGAGCTCGCCTCGCGCCGGCGGGCGCGGTCCCGCTCGCGTTCTTCGGCTTCGGCGAGGTCGACGAGCTCGAAGCGCTCGCCCTCCTCGCGCCACCATTCGCGCCAGCGGTCGGCCGACGCGCCCTGGTCCTCGCCCGTCAGGAGGCGCAGCACGGTCAGGACGTCGCGCCGCAGACCCGGCACGTCCTCGCCGTCGGCGCGGTCGATCAGCGGCGCGACCGAGTCCTTGCGGCGCAGGCTGCCGACGGTCTGCAGCGCCTGGACTCGCACGCTGCGATCGGGGTCGCGCAGGAGCGGGTAGAGCGCTTCGACCGCCTCGACCGTGCGCACCTCGCCGAGCGCCACGACGGCCGCCTGACGCTCGACGGGGTCGTTCGCCGCGGCGAGCTCGAACAAGCTCTCGACGAAGCCCGGCTCGGAGCCGCGCACGCGGCTCAGCGCGATCCAGGCCGCCTTGCGCAACGCGTCGTCCTGCGAGCGCGTCAGCTTCTGGATCTCCGAGACCCGCTCGAGCCGTCCGTGCTCGATCAGCGCCGTCAGGGCCGCGAACTGCACCACAGCGTCCTTCGACTTGAGGCCCTCGACGAGGAGGTCGTCGGCCTTCTCGTGCGGCAGCTTGGCGCCGAACTCGAGGACCGCGCGCTTGGCCAGGGGCGAGACCTTCTTCGACTCGACGGCCGCGAGCAGCACGTCGAACGTCTCCTGTCCCTGGAACTCCTCGAGGATAGCGACGAGCTCCTCGTGCGTCCCCGCGAAGGGCGGCACGTAGCTGTCGAGGATCATCTCGAGCGACCGCGCGTCGCCGCGCCGCCTGTACTCCTCCAGCATCGCCCGCAGCACGAGGCCGCGCACGTCCTCGTCCTTGCCGCGTCGCAGGAGCTTCTCCTCCTGGTCCCAGGCGCCCGGACCCATCCGCGACAGCGCCCGCGCCGCCGCCCGACGGATGTCCTCCTGCGCGGACTCCGCCCGCTCGACGAGGAAGTCGATGGCCTGGCGCTCGACGTCTTCGACGCCGGCGAAGTGCCGGAACGCCGCGTACGCCTGCTCGAGCTTCTCGGCTCCGTTGACGAGCACGACGCCGTCCTTCAAGGCCTCGAACGCCTCCGCGCTCTTCTTCTCGCCCAGCGCCTCGAACACGCGGGCCGGCACGCGGTTCCCGGCGCGCCGGATCTGATCGAGGAGCTCGTCGACGGACTCGTCCCAGGCGCCGGCGCCGGGGACCGCGAGGACCAAGCCGACGAGCGCGGCCAGGAGGGATCGCAGGAAGCTCATCTCGCCACGCTTCGCGGGCGCCCGTATCTTACCGGGCGGCCGACCGCGGCGGCGAGAGCTCGGGGCTGTCGGGGAGGGTCACCCATTGGGCGCCGTACAGCGCGATGAACGTCGGCGCGACGCGTGCATCGGGGCGTGCGAGCGTGAAGTGGAAGCCGATCGGCTTCGCGCCGACCTCGCGCCAGCGGCCGTTGAACTCCGAGCGCCCCCAGCGGCGTCCCAGGCCGACGAGCTCGAAGCGCGTGAACCCGCCGGTCGCGAGGTCGAAGGTCGCCTCCCCGAGGAGCTCGGTCTCGATGCCTCGCGCCAGCTCGCGGGTCGGCTTCCAGAGGTTGTCGCCGAGCAGCCACGGTCCCTCGGCCGCGGCCGCGGTCGAGCCGAAGAGCTCGACTTCGACCTCGCTCCCCCGGCGGGCCCGGACCTCGAGCCAGAGCTCGGCCGACAGGATCTCCGGGCCAGCGTAGGGAAGCGTCTGGCCGCGCACGTTGTCGACGAGGTGGAAGCGCGCGAGGCGCGACGCGGCTTCGGGCAGATCCCAGCGGTCCCCGGGCTCGGGATCGCGGGGCATGAAGGCGCGCACCTCCTCGGCGGTGAACCAGACGTAGTCGCGGTTCCAGCTCGGTCGACGCACGCCGAGCGGGCTCGCCGGATCGAGGTCGCGCGCGATCCGCTCGAGGACGAGGCCGCCCTCGGGGTAGAGGTACTCCCAGCGGTGGCCGGGGCGCTCGCAGCTCGACGCCTCGACGTCGCCGTCCTGGGCCACGACGCGCCACGCGGCGAGCCCCTCGTCGAGCGTCCGCAGCACGCGATCGGCGTTGATCGAGTTGATCGACGCGAGGAGGCTCCCGGAGGGGGTCATGATCCAGATGCCCTGGTGCGAGCGCTGGTCCCCGACCTTGCCGCCGCCCGTCGCGCGCTGGAAGAACTCGCAGTCGGTGTCGTTTCCGTGCTGCAGGCGCCACACCTCGTCCGCGGCCGGGACGAAGCTCTTCGCGCGCTCGATCACGCGCGAGTCGGACCAGACGGACGCACGGCCCGCGACTCCGTTGCCTCACGTCGCGCCGAGCGGGTGGCCGTTCATCACCCAGAGCAGGAGCGGTCGGTTCTGCTCCGCGGCGCGCGCGAGCCCCGCGCCGAGCGAGGGCTCCCAGCAGATGCTCTCGAAGCCGAGCTCCTCGGGCTCCGGCCGAAGGAGCTCGCGCCAGGCGGAGAGGTCCGGGACGGCGAGCTCGGGCAGGGCGACCTCGCGCGCCCGATCGACCTGGCGCGCGACCGGCTCGGAGAGCTGGGCCCGCGCCGGAGCGCAGAGGAGGACGACGACGACGATGGCCCGCAGCATGGCATGGGCTCGAGGGAATCCTATCCGATGGTAGAGCGCGCCGCGTCGGGTAGGGTAGCGAGCGGGTACCGGAGTCTCCATGCCCCAGACCCCCGGCAATCGCGGCTTTCGGACCTTCGTCGCCCGCGCGTGGCGCCGGCGCTGCCCGCGCTGCGGGACCGGCGCCCTCTTCCGCAGCCGCTTCCGGCTGGCCCGGAGCTGCGGCGAGTGCGGGCTCGTCTACCGCCGCGAGCAAGGAGCGCTCACGGGGCAGATGTACCTCGGCGCCGCGGTGAGCCAGGTCTTCACGGCCCTCTGGATCGTCGCCGTCTTCCTGGTGACCGACTGGACGCCCTTGGTCTCGATCCTCGTCTCGCTGCCGGTGGTCGTCGCGTTCTGCTACTGGTTCCTGCCGCGCTCGATGGCGCTCTGGGTCGCGGTGGAGTTCATGACCGACCTCGCGAACCGCGAGACCTGGGCGACCGGCGCGGAGCCCGCCGCGCGCGATCGCGAGCCCCGGGAATAGGCCCGGCCCGCTCCCCGCGCGCCTTCTTTCGAAAGCCGCGTAGGGCCCGCCGCCGGCATCCCCTCCCTCTTCCAACCGAGTCGCAACCCTTTCCCCACGGAGGGAAGAAATGAACGCCAACCCCACCCCCCGCCCCGCCCTGAGCCTCGCCGCCTTGCCCCTCGGCCTCGCCGCCCTGGCGAGCCCGGCCGCCGCCCAGGAGCCCACCTACGCGGCCGAGACCTACGGCGTCGCCACGGGCGACGTCCCGCTGCCCGACCTGGGCCTCGTCCTCGAGCTCGTCGACAACGGCACGCCCGAGGCCCGCCTGCGCCTCTTCGGGGGCTGCCCCGGGCACCCGGCGGCGATCTTCGTCTCGATGAGCCGGTCCGAGGAGCCCGCGCCGGGGCCGGCGAACGGCGCCAGCGCCCTCGTCGGCTCGAGCGACCTCGTCTTCCAGGGCACGTTCGACTGGCTCGGCACCTTCGAGGTCCCGCTCGGCGGCCTCGGCGAGCTCGGTCCCGACGACGCGCTCTTCGTGCAGGGCGTCCACACCGGCCTCTTCGACTACGGCGACGGGCCGCTCGTGCAGCTCTCGCACGGGCTCGAGCTGCGCGCGCCGAAGGGGGAAGAGCCGCTCGCGTTCGAGGACTTCGCGCCGCACCTGCCCGCCAAGCCCGAGCTCCCGGACGGCAAGGGCCTCGCGCCGCTCTTGCAGGCGATGCTCAACTCCACCGGCGACTCCACGCGCATCGCGGTCGAGATCGAGGCCACCGCGGGCCTCGGCGTCGAGGTCGTCGACGTCAAGGCCGGCGGCCGGGTGGGCGTCGAGTTCCAAGTCGAGCGCACCGAAGAGGGCCTCTACGAGGTGACCGTCGGCGCCGACGTCGCCGCGCTCGCCGGCGCCAGCGTCGGGACGGGCGCCGAGGCCGGCGTCGAGGGCAGCCAGGGCATGGGCGCCACCCGCATCTTCCGCTTCCACTCGGCGCCCGGCGCGGCGCGCGGGATGCTGGGCATGGTGCTCTCGCTGAGCATGCCCGAGGTCCAGCCCCACCGCTGGATCGCGGGCAGCGGGCTCCTCGGCGACGCCGGCGAGCGCATGGCGGCCCTGCAGGAGAGCCTGCAGTACGCCCGCGACCACGCGGAGGAGCTCGAGCGCTACCTCTGGCAGGTCCTCGACGGCCACATCGCGAACCTCACGGCGGTCCGCGACCGGGCGCGCAGCGAGTACGAGCGCGCAGCGCGCGACTTCTACCACGCGCCCCGCTTCCAGCGCGGCCGGCACGTCGCCCGGATGCTGTTCTGGCGCTCGGTGCTCGGCGCGTCCCAGGCCCACCTGCACGCAGCCCTCTTCGCCCGGGAGCAGGGCGAGCGCGCGCTCGACGCCGCCAAGGCCGTCGTCGAAGCGAAGCGCGACGAGCTGATGCAAGTCATGGAAGCCCTCGGCCGGGTGGGCCGCATCGCCTTCGCGGTGGCGCAGCTGCGCGACTACACGACCCTGCACTACGCCGGCACCGAGGTGCGCTTCGCCAACGCCGTCGAGGCCGAAGCCGCGCTGAAGATCCCCTTCGTGAGCCTGAAGAACGTCGGCGCGAGCTACGGCGTCGAGGCGCAGGTCGAGTTCACGCTGCGCATCGAGCCGGAGACGCCCGGCCGGCCGCTGCGCGCGAGCGTCGTGCAGTCGATCGAGTTCGCGCGCACCATCGCCGGCGGCCTCGTGGTCGGCGGGGAGCTCGCGGAGAAGCTCACGATCGACCTGACGCGGGCGCTCGAGATCGGCGTCGGCGAGACCCGCATCGCGGAGAGCAGCGTCGCCTTCACCTCCGACACGCAGCTCGTCGGCTGTGTCGGCGCGATCGTCGCCTACGAGGACGGCGTCGGCCGCTCGCGCTCGTTCTCGTACTCGAACGAGGAGATGCTCTCCAAGATCGCCGACTGGTCGAGCCTGTTCACCGGCGAAGGCATCCCCGACAGCGCCGGCTCGGCCGAGATCGGCTTCGAGCTGCAGGACCGCCACCAGCGCAACATCGACGTCGAGCTCGGCATCGACATCAGCGGCTGGGGCGGCGGGATCGAGATCGAGATGGAGTGGGCCGACCAGGGCCGCCTGCTCTCGAAGTCGACCTCGATCCGCGAGGGCATCGAGACGCTGGTGCACGGCGCGGCGCAGGTCGTCGACGGAGCGAGCGGGATGGTGCTCTCGGTCGCCAAGTAGGCGAGCCCGCGGCACTACGCGCGCACGAGCGCGCAGAGACACTCGCGCGCGCCCTGGGGGTCCAGGGCGCGCGCGGCGTATTCGGCGCAGAGCAGCTCCTCGTCGAGGTACGCGTCGTAGCGCTCGCGCGCCTTGCTCTCCACGCCGCGCGCCAGGTCGGGGCCGCTCGCGGCGGGCGTGCGCGCCAGCGCTTCGAGGTGCGCCGCGAGCTCGCCCGGCGCGCAGCGGGCAGCTAAGAGCGCCGGTCCCTCCGCGCGCACGTCGAGGCCGCGCCCCCGGAGCTCGAGGCGCAGCGTCTCGAGCACGCGGTCGCCGCGCCAGGGCCACAGGTGCGCGCCGCCGGCCGCCTCGGTCACGTGGCGCTCGGCGAGGCCCAGGGCGCGGAACGCCGCGCGCGCCTCGGCGAGCACCTCGCGCGCGGCGCCGTCCAGGTACGCCGGGGTGCCGTCCCCGAGGTACAGCGCGCGCATCTGCGCGCGCACGCGGTCGTGCACGGCGCGCGGGCCGCCCTCGAAGCGCGGCGGAGCGCCGCCCACCCCCGGCTCGACGAGGACGCGCCGGGCGGAGCGGTCGACGTGGGTCACGCGCCACGCTCGCCCGGCGAAGACGAGCGTGTCGCCGCGCGCCAGCGCGCGCGCGCCGGGCAGGCTGCCGAGCGTCTCGCCGCGGTGCACGACGTCGAGCTCCTCCTCGGACTGGAACACCGAGTAGAAGGTGTAGTGCTCGAGCAAGCGCTCGCCCGCCGCCCCCGCGAGCAGCGTCCCGCGCGCGTCCTGGACGAGCAGGTCGCGCCCTGCCATCGAGCGCAGGACGTGCGCGAAGGCCGCGGCGCCGACGTCCGCGAAGGGGCCGTGCGCGCACAGCGCGCCGAACGCCTCGTCGGCGCGCACGCCGCTGTACTGGGCCACGAGCGCGAGCACCTGCTGCACCAGCGTCGAGAGGTGCAGCCCGTCCTCGGGCGGCTCGCACCATCCGGCGAGCAGGAGCTCGAAGGTCGCCGCGGTCCGCACGAGCTCCTCGTGCAGCGCGCGGACTCCCGGCGCGCCAGGAGCCGCCGGCAGGGCATCGACGCGCACGTACGCGCGCAGCACGGCCGGCGCGCCGCGCCGGCCCGAGCGGCCCAGGCGCTGGCGCAGCGCGGCGACCGAGTGCGGGCTGCCGATCTGGGCGACGCTCTCGATCGCGCCGAGGTCGATGCCGAGCTCGAGCGTGCTCGTGCACACCACGGTCGTCGGGCGCTCGCCGGCGCGCAGCCGGCGCTCGAGGTCCTCGCGCAGCTCGCGCGCGAGGCTGCCGTGGTGCGGGAAGAACTCGAGCGGCAGGCGGCGCTCCTGCGCGAGGCGCCGCAGGCGGACCGCGAAGCCCTCGACCTCGCGCCGGCTCGGCGCGAAGACGAGGTTCGAGGAGCCGCGCAGGTGCTCGAAGAGGTGCCGCGCGATGCGCTCGTCGACCGCGTCCGCCGATCGCTCGGGGTCCTCAGGGTCGTCGTCGCCCACGCGGTAGGCGCGCAGCTTCGCGCGCAGCTCGCTGCCGTTCCCGCGCACCTCGATCACGCGCACGCGCGCCGGATCCTCCGGCCGCAGGAAGCGCGCGGCGAGCTCGAGGTCGCCGATCGTCGCCGAGAGGCCGACGCGCGCCGTGCGCCGGCGCAGCGCGAGCTCGAGGCGGCGCAGGAGCGACTGCAGCTGTCGGCCGCGCTCGGTGCCCTGGAAGCCGTGCAGCTCGTCGACCACGACGTACTCGGTCGCGGCGAAGACGCGCGCGACCTGCGTGCCGCGTAGCACGAAGAGCGCCTCCAGCGACTCGGGCGTGATCAGGAGCACGCCGCGCGGGTCCTCGAGGAGCGCCTGCTTGGGCCCTGCGCCCACGTCGCCGTGCCAGCGCTGGACCGGGACGTCGAGCCCGCGGCAGAGGTCCTCGAGCCGCCGCCCCTGGTCGTTGATCAGCGCCTTCAGCGGACCGACGTACAGCGCGCGCACGCCGCGCGCCTCCTCGGCGAGGATGCGCGAGACGATCGGCAGGAACGCGGCCTCCGTCTTGCCCGCGGCCGTGGCGGCGGCGAGCAGCACGTCGCCTTCGCGCGCGAGGATCGGATCGAGCGCGCGCTCCTGGATCTCGCGCAGCCCGCGCCAGCCTTGCTTCCAGAGCCAGCGCTGCAGGCGCGGATCGAGCCGCTCGAAGGCGGGCGCGCCGCTCATGGGAGCCGGAACGACGCCAGGTCGTCCGCGGCGCCCTCGTCGTCCTGGTCGTCGGCCTCGAGCGGCTCGAGGTCGGGATTGCGCTCGTCCTCGAGCTGTGCGCGGCCGACGAGCTCGCGCCAGTCGGCGCCGGGGTTCTGCTCGAGCACCGCGAGGAGCTGGACGAAGCTCTTGACCGAGCTGCGCGGCGTCCGGAAGTACGCCGCGCCGATGACCTCGGAGCAGTGCGTCATGAACGCCTGCAGCCCCTCGTCCGGCAGGAGGTAGCGCTCGGGATCGCCGCTCGCCTGCACGTGCCGGATGTTGCCGAGCAAGAGGAACAGCTCCTCGGGGGTCAGGCTCTGCAGGCGCAGCACCGGGCCGCTGAGGTCCACGAGCGCGCCACCCGCGAACGTGTTCTCGGCCAGCCGCGATTCGAGCGCCGGGTAGCTGCAGAGGCCGCGGCGTGGGTCGGTCAGGAACTCGGGCGTCCCGGCGAAGAGGAATCCGAGGCCCTCGTCGGTCCCCTGCAGGCAGCCGTTGAGGATCGCGAGCACGCGCTCGTAATTCGCGCTGCGCGCGCGGCCGCTCGCGAGCTTGTAGAGGTTCACCATCTCGTCGAGGCAGACGAGCAGGCCCTGGTAGCCGGCGAGGCGTGTGAAGCGCGCCATCAAAGCGAGGTGCTCGTAGAGGCTCGAGTCGTCGACGATCACGCGCACGCCGAGCGCCTCGCGCGCCTCGGTCTTGGTCGAGTACTCCGCGCGCAGCCAGCGGACGGCCGCGGCCTTGAGGTCCTCGTCCCCGCCGTCGTGAGCGCGCCAGTAGGTCTCGATCACGCGCGCGAAGTCGTAGCCGCCGACCATCTCCGACAGGTGCGCGAGGCGCTCCTCGATCGCCTCGGTCGGGCTCGCCCCGTGCTCGCGCGCGCCCACGAGGGCGCCCGTCACGAAGCGCTCGACGAGCGCACCGAGCGCACCGCCCCCGGGCTTGGAGCGCGTGGAGAGGCTGTGCATGAGCTCGGCGTAGAGCGCCCGCCCCTGGCCGCCGCTCGCCTGCAGCCTGCGGTCCGGGCTGAGATCGGCGTGGACCGTGGCGAGACGCTTCTCCTGGGCCACCTGGCGCACGAGGTTCAGGAAGAAAGTCTTCCCGGAGCCGTAGGCGCCGATGACGAAGCGCACGCTGCTGCCGCCGTCGGCGACGCGCTGGACGTCCTCGAGCAGGGCCTCGAGCTCGCGCGCCCGTCCGACCTGCACGTGCTCGAGCCCGCGGCTCGGCACGACGCCGGCGCGCAGCGACTGCAGGATCGCGTCGCGCACCTTGGGTCGAATCGGCTTGGGCTCGCTCACAGCAAAAGCTCCCGGGCGTTCTCGAGATCGATCTCGATCGGGTCCTCGCCCTCCCACAAGGGCGTGCCCAGGATATCGAACGCCGCCTCGTTCAACGCATCGAGCGCGCCGTCGGGCAAGAGCCCCAGGCCTTCCGCCGACGCCTCCAGCTCGGCGCGCGTCCAGCTCGCGCGCGTCGCGAGCGTGCGCAGGAGCGCGCTGTGCGGCCCGTCGAGCCCGGCGCAGGTCGGGAGTTCGTCCGCCGGCGCGTCCGCCGCCGGCTCGGCCTCGGCGCCGCCGAAGATCTCGCCCAGCAGCGCGGAGACCGCGCGCGTCTCCGCCCGCTTGCTCGCGAGGATGCGCGAGTCGAGCCTGAGCTCGCGCGCACCGGCCGTAGGCTCGCTCGAGGGCGTCGTTGCGGCACGCGCGGCGTGCATGTCGTCGTGCACGCGGCCGGCGTCGACGCCGAGCGCGCGGTAGATGCGCTCGAGCGTGCGCACCTCGGGTGCGCGCAGGCGGCCATCGGCGGCGGTCGCGAGGACGAGCGTGCGCAGGAGCTCCTCGCGCCGGCCCGCGCCGATCGACTCGAGGCGCCGCTGGATCCCGGCGAGCGTCGCCGGCTGCTCCAGGAGCCAGGTCACGTGGGCCGAAAGGCGCACGCGCTCGGCGGGCTCCAGCTCGAGGACCTCGTCGACCAGCGACCGCAGCCGCTCGCGCTCGTCGCGCGCGATCACCCCGTCCGCTTGCGAGACGACCACCGCCAGGTGCACTACGAGCAGGGCGAACGCGTAGCGCGGGGAGGGGCCGGGAAACGGTCCCGCCGGCAGGTCGAAGACGACGAGCTCGTCGTCCGCGCGCCACACCGGGCCTCCGAAACGCGGGTCGGGCTCGACGCCGAAGCCCGCCTTCGCGAGCAGGGCCGCGCACTGCACCGCTTCCTTCCGGCGCCAGGTCGGCGGCGCGCCCCCCGGCCACAGCTCGCGCAGCTCGCGCGCTTCCAGGCGCCCGCGCCCCCCGGGCGCCCCCGCCCCGACGGCGGCGCGCGCCCGCGCCCGCAGCTCCTTCCAAGGCAGCTCGGTGCGGCTCGCGAGCAGGGCGGCGGGCAGTGCCGCCAGCGCCGCGAGGTCGGCCGCGCCACCTTGCGCGCGGCGGCGCGCGAAGGCCTCGAGCTCGCGGCAGCACTCGTCCGCCAGCGCGAGACAGCGCGCGCGGCTGGGGGCGGGCCGGTCCGGGTCGGGCGGGTCGAGGTCGAGCTCGAAGCGCTCGCGGTAGCGCATCCGGAAGAGCTCCTCGAGCTCGGCTGGACAGCGCGTCCGCACCGGGTGCTCGCGGCCCCCGCGCTCCTCGTCGAGCCAGCGCAGCGCGACGGCGACCGGCAGCGGGCGGCCCTCTGCGACGCAGCGCGCGAGTGGCGACGATGCCGAACCCGGTTCATCGGGTTCGGCGCCGCCGGTATCCCCGGTCAAGTGCTGCAGCGCCCAGCGCTCGAGGCGCGCGCGGTCCGCGGCGGGGTCGGCCAGGCCCTCGCCCAGCACGGCGAGCGCGCGGCTGCGCGCCGCTTCGCGGCCGCGCGCGGTCTCGAGCCCGGCCGCGCGCTCGAGGTGTCCACGGGCCTCGTTCTCGTACTTCACGGTGGCGCACTCGGCGAGGTCGCGCGCGAAGCGGCGCTCCATGGCGCGCCGCGCGCGGCGGCCCAGCGCGGGCTCGCCGCGCAGGTGCTCGAGCGCCTCGCGCGCGGTCGCGAGCCGCGCGTCGGCCGTCGCGCGCTTGCCGGCGGAGAGCGCGGCCGCGACCGACGCTCGCAGCGTCTCCTGGACTCGCAGGCGGCGGTAGAGGTCGCGCTCCTCGCGTCGGATTCGCTGCTTGTAGGCAGCGTAGCGCGGCGCGTCGTGCGGCAGCGGACCGTACTCGTCGCCGGGGAACGCGGTGATGCGCGCCCAGAGGAGCCGCAGCGCGACCAGGGCGGCGAGGGCGACGCCGACCCCAGCCCCCAGACCCAGCGCGGGCCAGCGCGGCACGAGCGCGGTGCCGACGATCCCGCCGATCAGGAGCAGCAGGAGAGCGGGAAAGCCGAGGCGCAGGAGGGTCTTCACGGGCGGCGCCGTTGGCGGCGCGGCGATCTTGCGGCGAGCCCGTCGGCCCGGCAAGCGCGGGGTTGTGCCGCGCTCCGGGCGTGGCCGACAATCCACGCGCGATGCTCGATCTGCCCGAATGGGTTGGGCCCACGTACTACGTCTGCGAGTTGGTGCTGCAGGTCGTCTTCGCGGGCATCGTGCTGCTGCGCAAGGCGCGCCACTCGACGGCGGCGCTCGCGTGGATCCTGGTCATCTTCGCGCTGCCGGCGCTCCTCGGGATCGTCCTGTACCTGCTCGTCGGCGAGGTCCACTTCGGCGCGCGGCGCATCCGGCGCCACGCCGAGATCGTCGAGCGCATCCGCGCGTGCTCGCTGCCCTGGCTCGGGCACACGGCCCCCGAGTACCTCGCCCAGAACTACGAGCCGATCGCGGCGATGGCGGAGGGCGTCGGCGGCCTGCCGCCGCGCGCCGGCAACGAGCTCGCGCTCATGGGAAACGCGGCCCAGGTGATCGACGCCCTGGCGCGCGACATCGACGCGGCCCGGAGCCACTGCCATCTCTGCTTCTACGTCTACCTCCCCGACGCGAGCGGGCGGCGGATCGCCGCGGCGCTGATGCGCGCGCGGGAGCGCGGGGTCGCGTGCCGGCTGCTCGTCGACGCCGTCGGCTCGCGGCCGTTCCTGCGCTCGAAGCTCTGCCGCGAGCTGCGCGCGGCGGGCGTGCGGGTCGTCGCCGCGCTGCCCGCGAGCCTCCCGCGCGTCGCGATCGCGCGGCTGGACCTGCGCAACCATCGCAAGCTCGCGGTGATCGACGGCCTGGTCGGCTACACCGGCTCGCAGAACGTCGCCGACGCGGACTTCGCCCCGAAGCCGCGAGCCGCGCCCTGGGTCGACGCGATGCTGCGCATCGCCGGGCCGGCCGTGCACGACCTGCAGGAGATCTTCATCGAGGACTGGTACCTCGACAGTGACGAGTCGCTCGAGGAGCTGCTCGGCGTCGAGCCGCCGATGGTCACGGACGGCGTCGCGGTGCAGATCCTGCCCACCGGTCCCAACTTCCGCAACGAGGCGTTCAAGCAGCTCAACCAGGCGCTGTTCCAGATCGCGCGCGAGGAGCTGATCCTGACGACCCCCTACCTCGTTCCGGACGAGGCGGCGATCTCGGCGCTGTGCACCGCGGCGCGCCGCGGGGTGCAGACGATGATCGTCGTACCGAGGGTCAACGACTCGCTGCTGGTCGGTGCGGCGAGCCGCAGCTACTACGCGGACCTGCTCGAGGCGGGCATCGAGATCCACGAGTTCCAGAAGGGCCTCTTGCACGCGAAGACGATGACCGTCGACCGCGACGTCGCCCTCGTCTCGACGGCGAACTTCGACCGGCGCAGCTTCGGGCTCAACTTCGAGGTCTCGGCGCTCGTCTACGACACGGACTTCGCGAGCCAGCTGCGGTTCCTGCAGCGCGAGTACATCGAGGACTCGCGGCGCGTCGACCTGGCGCGCTGGCGGCGGCGCAGCTGGAAGCTCAGGCTGGTGCACAACGCCGCGGGCCTTCTCAGTCCGCTGCTCTGACGGGCTGGTCCGGGCCGAAGACGCCGGCGAAGTGCTCGAGCGTGGCCCGCAGGGCTGTCTCGAGCGGCTCGGGAACGGTCTGCAGCGGGTGCACCGCGCCGAACGTGTGGCCCGTCCCCGCGATCGAGAGCCGCCTGGCGAAGCCCTGCGGGATCGCCGCGAAGAGCGCCTCCAGCGCGGCGACCGGGACGGATTCGTCCTCGGCCCCGTGCACGAGGAGCGTCGGCGTCGTGAGCCGCGCGCACGCGGCGAGGACGTCGAGCCGCTCGGTGTTGCGCCGCAGATCGTCGAGGAAGCCGACGTCCAGGCGCAGGTCCTGCCCGGTGCGCGCGTTGTGCACGACCACGTGACCCTCCCGGCGCCAGAGCTCCTCGACCTCCGCGGCGAGGCGCGCGTGCGAGTCCACGGCGGACCAGGTGACGACGCCCATGTAGTCGCCGTGCTCGGCGGCGTGGACCAGCGCGTGCGCGCCGCCGCGGCTGTGGCCGAACACGGCGCCGCGCGCCGGATCGACGCCCGGCAGGCTGCCGCTGCGCACGTACCGGCGCACGCGATCGATGTCCTCGAGATCGCGCGTCAGGGTGTTCGCCGCGAAGCCTTCCTCGTCGCTGAACGTCTCGAGGTCCGCGCCGATCCCGCTGCCGCTGCGGTTGAAGGAGACGGCCACGAGCCCGGCCGCGGCGAGGCGCCGCGAGAGCTCCGGGAAGAAGCCCCAGTCCATGAAGCCCTTGAAGCCGTGCAGCACGAGGACGTGTGGCCGAAGATCCCCTTCCCGGTGGCTCTCGGGGCCCTCGGGGCCCTCGGGGCCCTCGATGCGGCCCCGCACGGGGCGCTCCGCCTCGCCCAGGGTGAAGAGCTCGAGCTCGCTCACGTGACTCGCATTCGTGGATGCGCGGACTTCGCTCTATCGACTCGGAGCCGTCGAGTTTCGAGGTCGAAACCGCGCCGTGGAAGTTACGGTTCAGTCGAAAAGGCCCGACTCGCCGACGACGTCGGCGATCTCCCTCAGGTGCGGGAAGCTGCGCGCCAGCTCGGCGGGCACGGCCAGCTTGCGGCCGTGCAGGAAGTGCAGCAGGTCGACGGCGTTCGCCACCGCCTTGCCCGCGAAGTGGTTGTTCGTGATGACGAAGGTCTCCTCCGAGAGGTCCGCGATGCGCTGCGCCTTGCGGCCGAGCTCGCGCATCTCCGCCGGCGAGTAGAGGTAGTCGTAGCGGTCGTCGCGCGTCGCGCCGGAGCGGAACCACTGCTCGGCGTTGCGTCCGTGCAGCCGCAGGTAGCCGACCGGGCCGGTGGACGCGTGCCAGTCCGGCGGGTGGTTCCAGGCGGCGGGCAGGTCGATGTGGGCGAGGGAGAAGAAAAGGCCGCGCACCGTGTCCAGCGCCGGCGGCGAGAACCACGACTGGTGGCGCACCTCGAGGACGAGCCGGTACTCGGAGAAGAGCGAGTGCAGCAGGCCGAGCCGGCGCACCTGGCGGTCGCCGAAGTGGAAGCTCGCCGGGAACTGGACCAGGAGCGCCGAGAGCAGGCGCCGCCGCCGCAGGGGCTCGACGCCTTGCCGGAACGCCGCGGCGGCCGCGCTCCAGGCGGCCGGGTCCTCGGGCGCGGGGCCGTGCGTGAAGCCCTGGTGCAGCTTGACGACGAAGCGGAAGTCCGGGCGCGCGGCGACGAGCTCTGCCCAGCGCGCCGCGTGCTCGGCGCGCGGCAGCGCGTAGAAGCTCGCGTTGACCTCGACGCAGTCGACGAGCTCCGAGAGCAGCCGCAGGGGGTGGAAGCCGTGCCGCCTGGCGCGTGAAAAGACCCGACCCTCCCAGTCCGGGTACGACCAGCCGGCGGGACCGACGCGGATCATGGCCCTTGGGCCTCTCCCAGGCGCGCGCGGGCGGCGCGCTCGGCGGCGAGGATCTCGTCCCGAATGCGCGTCGACGCGCGCTCGAGCTCCGCGCGGCCGGCGTCCTTCGGGACCTCGATCGGCGCTCCGTACGCCACGACGGCGCGGCACCCGCGGCGCGGCAAGGTGTAGCGGTCCCACGTGCGCAGCGCGCGCGCCGCGTCGCAGACGTACCCGGCCGGCAGGACGGCGTGCCCGGTCCGGCTCGCCATCCAGGCGAGCCCCGGGTTGACCGCGTGCCGCGGACCGCGCGGCCCGTCGGGCGTGACGACCACCATCGAGCCGCGCCGCAGCGCCTCGGTGAGCGCGCGCAGCGCGCGCGCGCCGCCGCTGCTCGAGGAGCCGCGGACGATCGCGAATCCACAGCCGGCGAGCAGACCCTCCGACAGGTCGCCGTCCTCGCTGCCCGAGACCAGGATCGTCACGTCCTGGCCGAGATAGGGTGGGATCGCGAGCAGCATGCGTCCGTGCCACAACGCGAGCAGCACGCCGCGGCGGCCGGCGCGGGCAGCGGCGAGGTGCTCCTCCCCCAGCGTCTCGTAACGCCAGCCGCTCGACCAGCGGCGGAAGATCGAGGGCCCGAGCCGCGAGCGCAGGACCGCGCGCCCCAGGGAGCGCAGCGCGGCCTTCCAGTAGAGCCGCAGCCTGGTCTGTGTGCGGCCGGTGGACGCCCGGCTCTCGGGGGCGCGGTTCTCGGGCCGGTCTTGGGCGGGACGCGCGGAGGTCAACCCGGGAGAATATCGTCCCCGGCCCCGGATTCGTCCACTCCGTCGGGCCCGACCGACCACAGCTCGTAGCCTTCGCCCGCGCGCCTGTAGCGTAACGGCCGGTCCCACCCGTCGCGCGGCAGCTCGGCGCCGCCGAAGAGCCGTTCGAGCTCGTGGAGCTCGTCGGGGTACGCGCCGCGCTCGCCGCGGTGGGCGGAGAGCAACTCCTCGACGCGCGCCAGGGCCGCGCGCGTCGCCGCGCTGCGCGCGGGCACCTCCGCCGGGTCGAACCAGGCGGGCGCGCGCGCGGCGGAGTGCGGCGCATCGGGAGCGAAGAGCAGCGCGGGCAGGAAGAAGACGAGCAGCGGCGCCTCCGGGCCGAAGCTCGACTCGCCGTGGAACACGAGTCCGCCGTCGATGCGGCGCTTCCAGTACCGCCCGGGCTCGAAGAAGCGCGCGACGAGGTTCGACTGCGGGAGGTCGAGGGAGTCGAAGGGTAGCTCGGCGCCGAGCGCGGCGGCCATCGGCGCGAGCGAGCGCGCGCTCGCGTAGGTGTCGGAGAGGTACCCCATCCAGTCCGCGAACCCGAGCTCGACGGCGTGCGCCGGGATGCCGGCGCGCTCGCGCCAGCCGGGCGGGAATCCCTCGCCCTCGGTCAGCCGGCGGATCTCGTCCTTGGCGTAGCGCGCGGTCGTCGTGCAGATCACGCGATCGTCCAGGACCGCGATCGACGGGCTGAAGAGCGCCAGCGGGTCGAAGGGCAGGGGGAACGGGGTCCCGAGCTCGTAGTGGAGCTCGGCGGTGTACAGCGCGAGCCCGCGGTAGGACGAGCGCCGCAGGGAGACGTGCTCGTCCGCGCGCCCCTCGACCCAGGCGTCGAGCGCCGCGACCAGCGCGTCGCGCTCGGCGACCCCGGCGACGATGCGCACGTCGGGCGCGGCGAAGAGCGAGGCCGCGGGGATCAGGTTGAACGCGACCTCGGGCTCGAGCGACGCCGCAGCGTCCCCCACGAGGTGGCTCGCGGGGGTGTCTCCCAGGCGCGCCGCGAGCTGCGCGGCGAGGCCCTGCGGGTCGAACTGCACGACCCAGCCGACGCGCGCGCCGGGGTGCAGCAGCGCGAGCGCGGAGTCGCGGACGGAGCCGACGCCCACCGCCGAGTTCCAGGGTCCCGCGCGCTCGAAGCTCTCGGTCACGAAGCGGCCGCGCGCCAGGTGGATGCGCCAGTGGCCGCCCCCGCGCGCGACGCCCAGCGTCCCGCCGAGGAGCCCGTCCGCGAATGCGGCGAGCGGGGCGAGCGCGAAATCGGCGAGCGGGTCGTCGGTTGGGATCCAGAAGCCCTCGACGACCGTCGGGCCCTCGGGCTCGCCGAAGTGCTCGGCGCCGGGGAAGCGCTCGGGCCGATCGGCGAGGGATGCGCCCTCGGCGCGCATCCGCGCCGCGAGCTCGCCCGCCTTGTGCGCCTGCGAGCCGAGCAGCATCAGGTCCGCCTCGGCCACGCGCGCCCACCCCCGGCCCACGAGAGGCGCTGTGTACGTCTCGAACTCGGCGCGCGCCGTGGCGGTCTCGAAGCGCAGCGCGAGCTCCAGGTCGCCGGCCGCGGAGATCGAGAACGAGAACGAGCGCAGGTCGTGGAAGAGGACCTCGGACGGGGGCGGGAGCTCGTACATGGCCGCCGCCCCGTCGAGCAGGCCCAAGAGCCCCACGAGGGGATCGTCGACGCCCAGGAGACCCTCGCTGACGGCGCGCACGTCGGGGTCGGCGAGCAGCCTTGCGAGCGCCGTCGAGCCGTAGGCCGAGCGCACCTCGGCGAGGTCGGGCGTCTCGAGGTAGAGGACGGCGTCGGCGGGGTGCAGGGCCGCCTGCGCCGTCTGGGCGGCGAGAAGGAGCAGGAGCATGGACTCGAATCAGAGCTCGGCGAAGGCCTTCAGCGGTTCCTCGTGCTTCTCGATCTCCTTTCGCAGCTTGTCGAGGATCTTCCCCGGGTCCTGGCCTTTCTTCAGGGCCTCCACCATCTCGCCGTGGAGCTCGACGAGGGGCTGGCAGCCCCCGTCGAGCACGAACGCGAGCACGAGGCCGACCTGGTTGACGAGCTTCCTCGAGCTCTCGTACTCCCCCTCGACCTCGGAGCTGATCTTCAGATCGAAGACCTGCTCGAGCGGGGCGAGCTCGCCCTTGAGGCTCTCGATCGACCACTTGCGCACCCACCAGGGGTCGCCGCCCTGCCCGACGAGGGTGTCCTCGAAATAGCGCTCGACGTAGGCCACGGCGCCGTAGCGGAACCAGGTCGGGATCTTCTTCTCCTCGAGGTAGCGGCTCACCCAGCCGTCGTCGGGCGCGTGGTTCTCGACAGCCGCGAGCGCCTTGGGGCTCGGGTCGACGGCGTACGCGAAGGAGAGCCCGATGGCGCGCCGCGCGGCGTGCCGGCCCCAGCGGCCACCCACTTCCGACGAGTCGTTCCAGAATCCGACTCCCATCCCGAGGTAGCCGTACTCGGCCTCGTACCAGCTCTCGGCGAAGTAGGCGTCGGCCAGGGAGTAGATCCGGCTCACCTGGGTCGCCGGCCGGATGTCGTCGCCGAGCGCGAAGCGGTCGTACTGCTCCTGGTTGCGGAGCAGGGCGACGTCGATCCGACCCGCGGGCTGGATCCCGAAGATGCGCACGAGCTCGCGCCAGGCGAGCTCCATCTCCATCGCCGCCTTCTCGGCGACGGCGCGGTCGACGGTCGTCCACAGGACGAAGCGCGGGTACGGGATGCGCCACCAGCTGCCCGGCCTGGAGTGGTAGTCGTTCGCTTCCTCGAGCGTCTTCCACTCCTCGCCGCACTTCCACAGCCCCGCGTCCATCTGCGAGACCTCGTCGGGCGGGACCCAGACGAGGTCCTGGCGCTTCCAGCCCTGCTCGAGGCGCTCGAGCTCCTCGGGCTCGAGCCAGTCACCTTCGGGACCGCGGACCAGGCCCCGCTCGAGGAACGCGACGTCCCCGGGAGGGACGTAGCGACCCTTGTAGCGCACCCAGCCGCGCTCCTTGGCGAGACGCTGCTCGTCCTTCTTCTTGAAGTCGTCGAGCTGCTTCTGCGAGGGGAACCACTGGCCGTCGAGCTCGACGTGGCCGAGCAGCTCGTGCGCCCGGCGGTTGCTCTCGTCGTAGCGCACGATGCGCTGCAGCACCTTGCGCGCTTCCGTCTCGCGCTCGGTCGACTCGCACCAGCGGTGCAGCTCCCAGAGCTTCTCGATGTCGCGGCCGGCCTGCACGAGTCGCTTGTCGAACTCCTCGTCCGAGGCGAACGGGAGGGCGAGCGCGAAGGGGACTTCGGCGGGCTCGGAAGCCGGCGCGCAGCCGGTCACGACGAGGAGCGCAAGGGCTTGCATGGGTCGGGGGGTGGGACGGCGCCGAGCGGACCAGGCGGCGACGTCCCCTGTCGCGCTGCGGCGAGCCTCCCTTATAATGCCGCGCCGCTGCGCGCTGCGCCCATCGCCGAGGGCCGCACAGCGCATGTTCAAGCAATGTAATGGCCCGCGCGGGCCGGACTACCCATGGCCAAGCAGCACAAAGCAGCGACCGAGGTCACGTTCGTCGAGAAGACCGAGAAGTCGCTCTTCGCCGAGGCCGTCGAGCGCTACTGGAAGGCCGCGCTCGCCGTGGCGGTCCTCGTCTCCGCCGTGATCCTGATCAACCAGTATCGGGGCACGCGGCACGAGGCCCAGCGTGCGGGCCGCTGGACGGCGCTGTCGGCGGGACTGAGCATCGGGCCGGTCTGGTCCTTCGGGAGCGCGAGCAGCGCGGTGTTCGGCGACGTCGATTCGCTCGAGAAGGCGCTGCCCGAGGTGGCCGACAGCGGCGCCGAACCTTGGGCCCGCCTGGCGCTCGTCCAGGCCTACGCGCGTGAGCGCGAGTACACGAAGGCTCTCGAGGAGCTCGAGGCTCTCCGGAACGCTCTTCAGAATTCGAACTCTCCCGAGGCGTTGGAATTGCTGAACGGGCGCGAGTTCGAGCTGGGCGGCACGAACGTCACGCTGCTCGACCACATCGAGAAGACGGTCGCCGCCCAGAAGCGCTGGGAGGAGGAGCACCCGGACCTGTTCGCGAACCCGCCGCTCCCCGAGGACGCTCCGCGGGTCAAGCTGGTCACGACGGCCGGGGACATCGTGATCGGCCTCTGTGAGGCGGAGGCGCCCGAGCACGTCGCCAACTTCCTCAAGCTGTGCCGGGAGGGGTTCTACGTCGACACGAAGTTCCACCGGGTCATCGAGGGCTTCATGATCCAGGGCGGCGACCCGAACACGAAGCTCGGCGACGTAACCAACTGGGGTGAGGGCGGTCCCGGCTACACCGTGCCGAGGGAGGCGAACGACCTCAGCCACTTCACTGGCATGCTCTCCGCGGCGAAGAAGCCCACCGAGTTCGACAGCTCGGGCAGCCAGTTCTTCATCACGACCGGACCGAGCCATCACCTCGATGGAAAGCACGTCGTGTACGGCGCCGTTCTCGAGGGGATGGACGTGGTAAAGGCGATCGAGGAGGGCGAGATCGAAGACCCTCAGAAGAGCCGTCCGGTCGAACCGGTGGGCATCGTTCGGACCGAGGTCCTGGGCGAGTAGGCTTCGCGAGGGTTCCACGTGGAACCCTGGCCCCCTCGGATCGGCTGCTGCTCCGGAGAAGGAACCTCCCCGAGCGAGTCGTCGCTCTCCCCGATCCGGGCACTGGTGGGTCATTCTCGCGGGAGGTTCCACGTGGAACGTTCCCGCTGCCACCTCCCGCTTGCCGGCGGAGGTTCCACGTGGAACCTCTCTGCATGCGACCGCGCTCGCCGGCGGAAGTTCCACGTGGAACCTCCCTGCTGCCACCGCGCTCGCCGGCGGAAGTTCCACGTGGAACCTCCCTGCTGCCA
>Ga0302046_10000046_pt1 | contig 119142 bp, 91 predicted proteins | sample RVTome_11_FD_200261 | JGI IMG/M metagenome (GOLD analysis project Ga0302046, IMG submission 200261) | Soil microbial communities from uranium-contaminated site in the Upper Colorado River Basin, Wyoming, United States - RVT147D111 (version 2) ... | reverse complement strand
GCCCCGCTCCGTCGGGGCCGACGAGTGATAGGCAAGCAGACAGCCGCTTTCCCGTCCGCCACGGAGGGCGGACGCTACAGAAAAAATGAAACTGCCGTAGACGGATCGGCACGGCGCTGCGATGCGGTCGCGATCCGGCCTCATGGCAACTTCCACCGGATGCTCTATATTCACCGACGAACCGTGGGCATCGCAAGGATCGGCCGGCCGTTCATGTGGTCCGCGCATGACGAATAAACAATTGGAGACTTCCCGATGATGACATCGCGCCGTCACCGCCGCTGGGCCATGATCGCCTCACTGGCCACCGGTACCTGCTTTGGATTGGGCTGCATTCAGAACATCGCCGCCGTCATCGGCGCCAGCTTCTTTTAGCGCGGGGTCCGCATCTAGCCGCGAAGCACCCAGCCGGCGATCTCGGTGATCTTGGGCGGCTTGCCCTGCATCAACATGCCGACGCGGAAGATCCGCCCCGCGACCCATACGAACAGCAGCGTCGCCGCCAGAGACCCGACGATGCTGACCGGCAGTTCCCACCACGCTATCCCGGGGGGCACGGCCATGCGCAGAACCATCAGCATCGGCGAAGCTGTCGGCACGAGCGACAACCCGATAGCGAACGGGCTGTTCGGATGTTCGAGCACCACCGGCATGGCGATGAGCGGGAAGGCGGCGATGATCCAGATGGGCAGGACGAGATTCTGCGCCTCCTTCAGGTCGTTGCAACAGGCCCCGGCGGCGAGGAACAGCGAGCCGAACATCAGGATCGCGATGGTGAGGAACAGGACGAACCAGCCGATCAGTTCGACGGGAACCATGTCGGTCTTGCCCAAATGGTTGGCGACCGTCCAGCCGCCGATCATGTAGAGACCGACGAGCGTGATCGCCACGCCGACGTAACCGATAAGCTTGCCGAGCATCAGTTCAAACGGCGGCACCGACCCGAGCAGCACCTCGCTGATGCGCTGCATCTTCTCCTCGATCACGCCGTTGAGAATCGGCTGAACCGTCATCGCCAGCGCCACCCACATGAGCATGATCAGCGCGAATGGGACCATGAACGTCGCGATCGGGTTGACCGTCTCGGCCTCCTTGATCGCGCCGGAATCGGTTCTTTCCACGAGACCGAGATTCTCGACGCCCACCGGGGTCATCGCCTTCTCGACGATCGACCGATCGAGCCCCGCCGCCGCCAGCCGCACCCCGCGGGCCCGGTCGTTCGCGACGCGCTCCAGCCAGCGGCGGACGTCGTTGTAGGTCGGCTGATTCGAGTAATAGCGGATCAACGGCGCGGCGGTCTTGCCAGTGTCCAAAACGTCCGGCGGTATCTCGACGAACGCCAGCAGTTCCTTGTCCCGAACGCGGTTGGACAGCTCGACACGGGCCTCGTCAATCCGCTCCTCGTCAACGGTCTGCCGGGCCAGCTCGAACTTCGGCTTTCGCTGCTCGCCGGTCTCCTCGTCGATCGTATGGCTGTTGTATATCTCGGCTTCTTCGGCGAGGGCGTCGAACAGCGCGCCGGACCTGTCGAGGACGGCGATGCGCTTGTCGTCGGCGTCGACCCGGTCTTCCAGGAGAACCTGCGCCGTGATCCCGCCGAACATCAGAACGGGCATGAGTACGATCGCGATGACGAATGCCTTGGTGCGCACGGTCGAGCGGTATTCCCGAGCGGCGACGACCCTGACCTTAGCGAGGTTCATCGGACACCTCCCCTGCCTCGGGTCCGGCGATGCGGACGAAGATGTCGTGCAGCGACGGCTGCGCGATCTCGAAGAGACTGATCCGCGCCCGATTCGTCAGTTCGCCGAGGACGCGTTGCGGATCGACGCCCTTCTTCAGCCGCAGCTCCTGGAAACGGCCGAAATCGTTGACCCTTTCGACGCCGGCGATGTCGGAGAAGACGACACCGTTGCCCTCGGTACGGACGCGGAGCGTGTCGACGCCGTACTTCGCCTTGATCGTCTCCAGCGTGCCGTCCAGCACCTTCTGGCCGCGGAAGATCATGAACACGAAGTCGCACATTTTCTCCGCGACGACCATGTCATGCGTCGAAAACAGGACCGTCGCCCCCTGATTCTTGAGTTCGAGAATCGCGTCCTTGAGGACGTCCATGTTGACGGGGTCCAGTCCGCTGAAGGGCTCGTCGAGAATGATCAGGTCGGGCCGATGAAGGACCGTCGCGATGAACTGCACCTTCTGCGACATGCCTTTCGACAGCGTCTCGACCTTCTTCTTCTCCCAATCCGCCAGGTCCATGCGCTTCAGCCATTGTCGGATCTCCGCCTTCCCGACCTTGCATCCCTTCAGCGCCGCGAAAAATTGCAGCAACTCGCCGACGAGCATCTTGCGGTAAAGCCCGCGCTCCTCGGGCAGGTAGCCGATGCGGTCGCTGTCGGCCTCGCCGGACGTCGCGGATGCGCCGAGAACGGCAATCGTCCCGCTGTCGGGATGGATGATCCGCATAATCATGCGCAGGGTCGTCGATTTGCCCGATCCGTTGGGCCCGATGAAACCGTAGACGCTTCCGGCCGGGACGCGCAGCGACAACTCGCTGACGGCCCGGGTTGCGCCGAAGGTCTTGGTAACGTTTTCAATCTCCACGGCGGACATGATGGCTCCCGATGGCGGGCGGCGCGGCGCGGCCGGGATCGGCCGGCTCGCCGCATGGGACAAATCATTCATGATGGTCGCCGCCGGTGGTGACACGTCGTCGTCACCGGTCAGGCGCGTCAGAAGAGAATACTCTCCACCCGGCACGACCGCCACGCGGGCGGTTTTCTCCCGTGGGGCGCTCTTTCTTCGCCGCGGCGCAACATGGCGGACATCGCCATTTCCCCGCGGCGGGCCTCGCTGGGCTATGTGCCAGTCAGAATAAACGGCGGGGCGGACGGGTTTTCACGCGCCCTGGGCGGGCGAAACGGTGATGCATGGGCAATTGTGCATGAATGTAAGGTAGGCGGCTCGTCATCCCCGGCGACGCCGCGCTCCATTCAGCGTTTCCAGACTCGTCACCAGGAGCAGCTCGATCGTCTCGGAGGTTTCCTCGGCGGTGTAGATGGTGGCCGTGCGGCCGCTTGGCGAGCGGGCAATGAAATCCGGGTGTTTGACGTCCAGATGCCTGCCATCCGCCAAATGAATGCGAAACGGCCGAAAGGGCGATGCGTGAATATGGGTGACCAGTTGTTCAGTTGTCATCGCGTACGGACTCCCGTCCGGTGCGGTCGACCCATTGCCGCGACCCATAGATCATAGGGTATGACGCGATGCGTACTCAAGGACGGCCCCGTTAACGACGGGAAGACCCGCGCGAACGAATCAATAATTGCCAACCGACGGCGCGGTACGGGGCCCTACACCCCCACGACCGCCGTGGTCCTCACGCCGCCGGCGGATTCGCCGCGAAGGCGCTTCTCCAGCTCCGCCAGCTTCGCCTCGATCTCGACCATCATATTCTTGTTGCGCACCAGTTTATCGCGATGGCGGCGCAGGAAGTAGGCGATGGTCTCGATGCGGATCTTGATCGAGCCGGTGGGCTTGTTTTCGTCGATGTCCTTGAAGCAGAAGTACGGCGTGCCGCTGTTCTCGATGATCTCCTCGACGACGGAGTAGACCGGCGCGTCGTGACCGCACTTGAAGCTCGACAGCTCCAGGGCGATCAGGTTCGGGTGCCGGGCCGCGTACTTCGCCGCCCAGACCTTGCGGTTCGTGTTTTCGCTGTAGGCGTTCTTCCAGGCGTCCTCGATGGACAGTGCGCTGGCGAATTCGCCGCGGCGCACTTCCTCGCCGAAGAGCCGGTCGAGAATGTCCGGGTCGATCGGCAGCGTGTCCATGGTCAACACGGGATAGCCGAGCTTCTGAAGTTCGTCGGGAATCTCGTGGCAGACGCCGGGATCGTGATGGTACGGCCGCGTCAGCAGGACGACGCCGAGTTCGCCTTTTTCCTCGAGGCGCTCGAGGATCTTGCGGGCATCGCCGCGAAGGCCGGCGGTGTACGAATCGTAGTGGTCCCAGGCGATCCGGCAAGCGCGGAGATTCTCCTCTTCGGAGAGGCCGAATTTGTCGCCGAACTCCTCGAACATCTGCCGCGCGAGCAGACCCGGCTCCGTGAAATTGACGAAGGTGTCGAGATACTCGATGCCGCGATCGGCGAACATGTTGCCTTCCTTGGTGAAGGCCGCCTTGACCGCCTCGGGGGTGATGGCCACGGTCGGGCAGGAGCGGCTGTCCTCGATGCCTTCGAGGAAGGTCGGCAGCGAATCGATCATCGGGAAGAAGATGTAGTCCAGCGGGGCCTTCTCGCCGTGCTTGTGGTAAAGCAGGTTGTGGACGTGGGGGATGCCGATCTTGCTTGGGAAGCAGGGATCGATCGCGCCGCGCTTCGCCCCTTCCTTGTACATCTCCTCGCTCGTGTAGTCGCTCCAGACGAGGTTGGCGGCGCGGATGCCGAGCGACTGGAAATAGGCCATGAACCACGGGGCCATGGAGTACATGTTCAGCGCCCTGGGCATGCCGATGCGGATCGACTCGCGGCGCTTCATCAGCTCGGTGCGGCGCTCGATTTCGCGCCGCCGGCCGATCGCCAGCAGCGAGGGCTTCGGCAGCGGATCGGAGACGTTGGGCACCTTGGCCGGGGCGAACGCCTCGCGGGCGGAAATCTCGGCGAGGTTCGGATTGGCCTTCTTCATCGCGTCGAGCCCGGCCTTGATGTCGCGCATGTCGCTGACGTCTTCGACCGTTCCCTTCTCGCAGGTGGCGATGATCAGCCGCTTTTCACCCTCCTCCAACGCGACCTTGGACTTGGACTTCTGCTTCGCCGGCGGGGCGGACGGATCGTTCGCCGGCGCCGCGGCATCGTCGCCGTGGCCCTGCTTCATGCGCGAAGGATGCGGCGACTGCGGCCCGGTCTTGTACATGAACGACGAGAGACTCACCGTCCGGCCGTCGGCGCGGCTCCCTTCCTCGCCGGTCTTGACGTCGATGAAGGTCCGCAGGCACTTGTTCTTGCAGAAGTAGCAGCGCGTGTTCTCGTCGCGCGTCGTGCGGAAGGCGATCTGTTGCACACGCTCCAGGCCGATGAACTCGGTGCGGTGATCGTTCTCGTGGTACATCCGATGGGCCTCGACGGCGCAGCCAATGGCCCCCGCCTCGCCGCAGAACTTGTGGACGATCACCTGCGGCTCGACGCCGGTGCCGACAAACCGGCTCTTGATGAAATCGACCTGCGACTTCACGGCCGCGAGGTTGTGCTGCGTTCCGCCCTGCAGGACGAAGGTCTTGCCCAGCTTGGCGAGGTTGGGAATCTGCGAAACGTAGAGCCAGATGTTCTTGGGCAGCACGTCGCAGAGGCCGGCCATGATCTCGTTCGGAGCCCAGCCCTGCCGCTGGAAGTCGACGATGTCGGATTGCATGAAGACCGCGCAACCGTATCCGAAGCTCGGCATCGCCTCGGCGGAAAAGGCCATGTCGGCGAACTCCTCGACCGGATGGCCGAAGCCCTGCGCCGTCGATTGAAGGAAATAGCCGTTGCCGGCGGAACATTGCGTGTTGAGCTTGAAATCCTTGACCTGGCCGTTCTTGAGGATGATCAGCTTGATGTCCTGGCCGCCGACGTCGACGATCACGTCGGTATCGGGATAGAAATGCAGCCCCGCCTGGGTGTGGGCGACCGTTTCCACCAGGGCGACATCCGCCTTGATCACGTCCCTGAGGATATCCTTGGCGTAGCCCGTCGTGCCGACGCCGAGGACGTCCAGCGTACAGCCCTGCTCTTCGATCTGCTTCTGCAACAGGGCGAAGATATCCATCGTGTCCTCGATCGGGTTGCCCTTGGAAAGCTGATACGCGCGGGCAATGACGTTTCTCTCCAGATCGAGCAGGACGCCCTTGGTGCTGGTGCTGCCTCCGTCGAGGCCGACGAAGGCGCGGACGGCCGTGCCCGGCTGGAACGTCGCGGGCTCCCACGGCTCCTTTCGATAGGCCTCCGTGAACGCGGCGAGGTCGCCCTTGTTCTTCCACAGGCCCGCGCCGCCGGCGGCCTTTTTCTCCTCCAGGCGGCCGACGTTGACGTACCAGTTGAGCTCGGCGATGCCGCGATAGACGCCCTGATTCGGGTTGTCCTCCAGCTCGATCTTGGCGAACTCGACGGCGCCGATGGCCGCGAAGTATTGGGCGTTGTCGGGGACGACGATCAACTCTTCGATCGGCTTGTCGGGGACTTCGACTTTCCGCTCCTTCCAGATGATCGGAATGTTGTGCCGCCAGCAGTCGCGCATGCCCTTGATGTAGCAGTTCGGCCCGCCCAGGAGCAGGACCTGGGGGCGCAGGGTGTGGCCGCGCGTCAGGACCGAGAGATTCTGCTGGATGATCGATTCAAAGAGCGAGGCCATCAGCTCGTCGCGCGGGACGCCCTGTTTCTGCAGGCCGTTGATGTCGGTCTCGGCGAAGACGCCGCACTTGCCGGCGACCGGATGCAGCTTGATTTCGAAGTAGCCCATGTTGCAGAGCTGGTCGGCGGGAATCTTGAGCTTGGCGTTGATCTTGTCGATGACGGCGCCGGTGCCGCCGGCGCATTTGTCGTTCATCGAGGGGATTTTCTTCTTCTTGCCGGATTCCTCGTCGGCCTTGAAGACGATGATCTTGGCATCCTGCCCGCCGAGCTCGACGACGCTCTGCACGTCGGGGTAATACTTCTCGACGGCGAGCGAAACGGCGTTGACCTCCTGCACGAACTTGGCGCCGATGCGCCGGCCGATCGACGACCCGCCGCTGCCGGTCATGAAGACGCGAAAGGCGTTGCGCGGGACGTCCTCGAACTTCGCCTCGATGGCGGCCAGCATTTCGATGCACTTCTCCGGCTGCCGGGTGTCGTGCCGCTGATAGTCCTGCTGCAGAATCTCGTCGGTGACCGGGTCGATGACCACGAACTTGACCGTCGTGCTGCCGACGTCCAGGCCGATCAGCAGGCCCCGCGGATACTTCTCCGTCGGGGCGAACGGCAGGTCCTCGATCGAGGGCTTGGACCGCTCGGCCTTGACGATGCCGACGTTGAGCTGAATGACGCCGGCGCCCGCCGTCGCCCCCGGCTCACTGCTCTTCGACGAGCAACCGCACGAGCCGCCGCTGCTGCATCCGCCGCCGGAGGACTTGGCGGCCGGTTGGGTCCCGCACGAGCCGCCGGAGTGACCGTGATCCGCTTCGAAATTTGGCTGCGACATCGGTTCGTCCTTTATCAATATGCTGCACGATTACCTGTTTGTATGATGGTTGTGGGGCGATCAGAAAGAAGTCTGTTCGATGGCCGCGTTCTATCGCGTCGTTTCAATTGCGGAATACGAGGACATCCTCGCCACTGGGGTACTCCGTGCCGTGCCCAACTCGGCAGAGGGCAAGTACTTCTGGGCGCAGATCGGACATGCCCGCGTGTTTTGCCAGAAAGTGTTGACCCTAGGGTGGGAAAGCGAGTGTATAATAATACGGGTTGAGGTTGTCGATTCGGCAGCCGAGCGGTTTCGATGGTTCCCAGACATGGACCAAATCGGGCTCGGGTGCTATGCGGAGCTTGTTGACCTACACGAGGCGGTGATTCGAACGGTGCCGGAATGATTGCGAGAGCAATAATCCGCTGGCTTCCACCCGAACGCGGCGGCCGCAAGTCGCCACCTTCCGGTCGATATCGTGCACCCATCAGATTCGAGGACTCGCGAGATCGCTGGCCAGAAGCAGTGTGGAGCATCGTTGTCGATCCGGTCACCAACGTGGGCGACCAGACGCTGGTCATGCTTGCTGATGTGCAATTTCTCTTCCCGGAAGCGCCCGAAGAGCAATTGACTGAAGGGGCGCGCTTCGAGCTTTGCGAAGGCGCTCGCGTTGTCGCCAAAGGGGTCGTCATCCCGTCTGAAATACAAGTTCCCGCGCAAATCGACGAATTTTCCCTCTCGCTATTGGGATAGTCGAACCGCGCACACCGTCCGGACAAGCCGCCTCCCGAGTTACCATGGTCCGCTTCGAGTTTGATCGATCGGTTCATGATGATTCTCGTGAGTCGGGCGTCGCCCGCGTACTTGATCAGATTCGCCGATTGCCGACCGCCTCTTCGCGGCCGCCGCTTCACTTCAACGAACCGCTATGCCGTCACTAGCTCCCGCTGGCGCGATTCGGCGGGTATCCCTTCCGCCCGCATCTTCTCCGCCACGTCCAGCGCGAAATTGGCCGCCTTGCTCACGACGCCTTCGTGATGCGCCACGTGCTGAATCGGCCGGCGCAGCTCGCGGTGGGCGTCGACGTACTCGCGGATCCGCTCCAGCGAATAGCCGGTCCGCGCGAGGGCCCCCTTGAACTCTTCCTTGCACTTCATCTTCGCCTCGCCGAGAGCCATCTGGACTCGGCTATGGGCATTGATGTCGCCTTCGCCGGACGTCTCGATGGGGATGAAGATCATGTCCTTGAAATGGCTGATCACGGCGGCCTGGGCCCCGTCGGACTGCGTGCTGGGCATGCAGCCGAACGGCTTGAGCGACAGGACCATGTGGCACATGCTCTTGTTGCAGTAGTAGATGTTCTTGGCGACTTCCAAATGGCCCTCGCCGCCGCCCGACCGGCTGTTGTAGTACGGATGGCCCAGGCGGGTCAGCTCCAACTGGTTGGCCAGGGCATGGGCCGTGCCGCCCAGGGCCAGCCGAAGCTTGTCGAACTCGCGGACGACGATCTTGTCGGCCAGGGCGAAGGTAAACAGCTTCTTGCGGAAGGCCGCCTCGTGGGCCAGCCACTTGCGCGGCGACTTCGGCGTGATCCGCTCGCCGTTTTCATCGAGACCCTTGCGGTCGCGTGCCAGCGTCTCGGCCTGGTGGATCAGATACCCGATCCAGGTCGTGACCGGCTCGACGAGGACCTCGGCCCCCTCGCCCTCGAGGAAGGGGAACATATTGAAATTGCCGTCGCCCTCGGTCGTCTGGGCCCAGAACTCGCCGGTGACCTTGACGATCGGCTTGGGCCGCAGGAAATCGACCTCGACCTCGTCGTTGAGCATCCTGCGACACTCGGCGAAGACGTCGGCGTAATAGGAACCGCGAAGCTGATCGAGGAACTTGCCGGCGTCCTCCGGTCCCTTGACCGGCGCGATCCTGGAGAGCATCTTCGCCAGCGCCCCGCCGTTGATCTCGTCGTAGTTCTTGCTGCGCAGGGCATCCTGGCATTTCTTCAGGCATTTGGCGAAGACTTCGTTGGTCTGACCCGGGATCACCTCGTAGGGGCGTATCTGGTAGGCGACCTCGTTGAGCAGATCGCCCATAAAGATGCCATTGAGCAGCGAAAGGAAAAAGTTCAGATTGAACTCCAGCCCCGCCTCGACCGCCGCCTGATCGAGTCCCCCGCCCTGCTGGAAGAGCAGGACGCGGAATCCGTCGAAGCCGCTGTTGCGAATCGCCAAGCGATACTCCGCCTCGTACATGCCGAAGCGGCACGGCCCGCACGCCCCGGCGGTGATGAAAACGTTGTCGTTGAGAATCCTGTCGAGCGGCAACTTTTCCTCGTCGCGGAGCCGCTTCAGATGGTTGACCAGTGCCCCAACGGTGAAATACGTCGGGTTGCACTGCCCGTTGTTGCCGTATTCCTTGCCGGCCTGAAAGTCGGCTTTGACCGGCGTCGGGATGCGGCCGACCTTGTAGCCCAGCCCCTCGAGCCCGGCGAGGACCAGCTCGTCGTGGCGCATCGTCAGGCCGCCGACCCAGATCGTCGTCTTGCCGCGCTCGGATTTTTTGAAGTCGCCTTCCCGCGGCCGCTTGAAGTGCTGCACCGGACCGACCGAGAGGCCCGCCTCGCGCATCATCCGCTCGCGCTCGGCCTGGAGGGTCTCCTCGATGCGATCGCCGAGCAGGGGCAGGGCGACGTCATTTGATTCACGAGTCCGAGTCTTCATTCCGGGCAGGGGGGCGACCATGTGACACCTCAGTAAAGTTAGGAGACACTAGCTTTCGCGCCGTCTCGCTCCGTCGGCCAATCCAACCGGGGCGACAGTTTACCGGTCTATCCGATCATAAGTCTAGTATTTTTTAGACGTAACATCGACGGTGGGGCATTCAGGACGCCAACTTCTCTATCGAACGCCGAACCTAGTGCTCACTAACTTAATCCCCCCGACGGTCCTGAATTCGCCTGCATCGCCATGGCGATCCACGGGACTCCTCCCACCCGGTTGTGCGCAATATTCGTACGCGCATTAGCTTAGCGATCACGGACTGATTTGGTACTATTTACGAAGCCGGCGGGTTGTTATCGATATCGGCTCGATCATGGATTCGCCGAATCGACTGAAAAGACAGAATCGAGCTTTCTGGCCAGATTCTCGACAATGACGCGCCGATCGAATGCCGACAGATCGGCCCACGCGCCAGATTTGGACCGATGGCGGGGTCCTAATCCCCTGAGCCACGCAACCGCCTCGCACAATGCCGCGGCATCCGACATGGGGACGATCCGACTCCGCTGCGCCGCGAGTTCTCCCAGCAACGCGCCGTCGTTGGAATTCGGCGACGCCTCCAGGCACAGAATGGGCCTACCGGTCCGGAGATATTCGAACAGCTTCGCGCTGTGGCCCCACCGTCCGACGTAGTCGCCCGTCAAAAGCAGCAACGCATCGGCCGCGTGCATGTGCACCGTTGCCGCCCGCCGCGAGACCATGCCGGTCGATTGAACGAGATCGCCGAGGCCCAGGGACCGCACGTATTCGGCGGACAGATTGCCGACGAACCTGAAGAGGACGTTGCCGAGACGATCGTCGCGGCGTGCGGCGGAAATCGTTTCGAAGAAAACCTCAGGGCTGTTGCGGGCGATAACGGTCCCCACGTGGGCGATTGCAAACGGGGCCGTCGACGGACCGCCGCGGACGGCGCCGGCCATTCTCACGATCCTGTCGTCATCCCCAAGTTCGTCGGCCGCATCGAAGCCGTTTGACGTCACAAAGACCCGGTCGCGGCGGTAGCCATACCCCTCGACCAGCGCGTCGGCCATCGGTTGAGAAACGGTGATCAGCGCCGCGGCCCGCGACACCGCCTGGCGAGATAGCGCGTCGTGGCGGCGCCGCGCCCGATCGGCGGCCGGTTCGTAACCGCCCGGCCCCAGCCAAATGTCGCGAAAATCCAGGACGAGGGGCACGTCGGCTCGGCGATGCAGCGTCAGCGCCGCCAACACGGCGCTGGCGGGAGGAAACGAAGCGATGATCAGATCGAAGCGCTCGCGCCGGAGAATCTCCATTCCCGAGCGGACCGCGGCCGTATGCCAATGAACGAAGCGATCCGGAAACACCCAATCGCGAAGGCGGCGCGCCCATCGCGACGGCCTGGCTCGCGGATCGAAATCGGGCATCAGCGAAACACCGCCGCCCATGGGATCGGCCACGGTCGTCACCCTCACGTCGGGATCGCCCGGCGGCGGACCGTCGCCCTCGGGCGCGAGAACGTGAACGTCCCATCCGGACGCGGGCAGGTATCTTGCGAAGCCGTGCATCCGCTCGGCAGCCGCGCCGGTCGCGGGCGGATACCAGTACGAAACGATCAAGACTCTCGAGGCGGCCACGACGCTATTGAAACAGCTCCGGACGATTTCGCCAGAGTCGAGCAAGGGGCCGGCGAGCCGCATCCTCGAGTCCGCGTTACGATTTGGACATGACTGCGGCGCAGGCGACCATTGATCCCGATTGCATGAAAGGGTTGCACGTCGTCATCGTCCCGTCGTGGTGGCCGTCGCCCGAGCAGCCGATCGCAGGCATCTTCCATGTCGACTACGCCCGTGCATTCGCCGCCGCCGGCGCGAAAGTCGGCGTCGTGGTGCCGGACCTCGTTAGCGCACGCCTGATTCGGCGGCGGAGCTTGCCGCGGCTCTGGCCTCGCATCCAATGGGAATCGGTCGCGCCGGACGTGCCGGTCGTACGCATTCGCGGCGTCCACACGTCGCTCGGTCGGCCGCGGGCACACATGCGACGATTCCGCAGATGGCTCCATCGCGGGCTGGCGGCGTACGCCGAGCGCTTCGGCAGGCCGGACGTCATTCATGCGATGTGCGCCATCCCCGCCGGGTGGGCCTGCACTTGCCTGGACGACGCACTGTCGGCCCGCACGATCGTCACGGAAAACACGGGCCCGTTCGAACTGGCGATGACGCCGCCGCCGGCCGGAGCCATGGTCCTGGAAGCGCTGTCCCGCGCCGCCGGCGTGACGGCGGTGAGCCAGCGGCTTCGACGCGCGATGACCGCCGCGGGCGTCAAGCGCGACATTGACGTAATTCCCAATCCGGTCGGCGAGCCGTTTCGATTCGCGCCGCCGCCGGGCGATGCAAGAGGCGAAGACGGACGCCGCCTGTATTCCGCGTTGTTCATCGGCCGGTTGACGGCCGAAAAGGGCCTGCGCGAACTGCTGAACGCGGCGGAGCGACTGTCGCGTGACCCCGAATTCGATCTGCGCTGGCACATCGCCGGCGACGGGCCGTTGATGGCGGATGTGCGTCGGGCGGCGGCGGGCGAATCGTTGCGCGCCCGATTGGTCCTACACGGCCTGTGCGAGCGCGAAATCGTCGCTCGGCTGATCGGCGCGTCGCACCTTGTCGTGCTGCCGAGCTACGCGGAAAACTGCCCCCTGGCGATCTGCGAAGCGCTCTGCGTCGGGCGACCCGTCGTCGGCACGCGCGACACCGGTTGCGCGGAACTGATCGGCGCGGATGACGGCGTCCTTTGCGACGCGGCCGACGCCGAGAGTCTTGCCGAAGCGGTGCGGTGCGCGATCGCCAATTACGGCCGCTGGGACCACGCGTCCATCGCCGGGCGCGCCCAAAAGCGGTTCGGCGGCGGCGCGATCGCCGATGCGTATTCAAGAGTCTACAAGAAAACTATCGAACGCGACTGACTTTCAACTCGCGGCAGTGATCCGAGTAAGCCATGTGTGGAATCGCCGGACTGATCCTTGAAAAGCTCGACCCGCGGGCGTCCGAGTGGATCACGCGAATGACGCAGGCGGTCTATCATCGCGGCCCGGACGACGGCGGCGCGGTGGTATTCGCCCTCGGCGGCCGACCTTTCGTCGAGCGGCGCCTCGGCCCGCCGGAGGACACGGTGCAGTGGGAGTATCTCACGGCGCAGGTGGCGCTCGGCGCCCGGCGGCTGGCGATACTCGATCCGAGCGACGCGGCGCGGCAACCGATGTCGGACGACGCCCGGCAATCATGGCTCGTCTATAACGGCGCGGTCTACAACTTCCGCGCGCTGCGCGACGAGCTGGCGTCGAGCGGATCGACGTTTCGCGGGACCGGCGACACCGAGGTCGTCCTCGCCGCCTATCGCCGATGGGGGCCGGCCTGTTTCGAGAAATTCGAAGGGATGTGGGCCGCGGCGATCTACGATTCGGCGGCCCGCGAACTGCTGCTGTCGCGCGATCCGATGGGGATCAAGCCGCTTTACCTGACGCGCATCGACGAAGGCGTGGCGTTTGCGTCGGAGATCAAGTCCCTGCTGGAATTGCCCGGCGTCACGCCGCGGGTCGAGCCGTGGCTGCTGCGCGATTTCCTGACCCGGGGCCTCGTCGATCATACGGACCGCACGTTGTTCGAGGGCATCTGGGCGCTGCCGCCGGGTTGTTTGCTGCAATTCGACCTGCGCGGTGCGGAAGAATCTTCGCCGCGGCTGACGCGGTTCGCTTCCGCCGGCGCCGTTGCGGCAGGATCATCGCTTCGGACGCAAGGCGGTAACGATCTCGCAACGACGCTGCGCCGATCCGTCGCATCCCATCTCGTCAGCGACGTGCCGGTGGGAACCTGTCTTTCCGGCGGGCTGGACAGCTCGATCATCGCGGCGCTGATCCACGAGACGATCCGCGACGCGGAATCATGCGAAGATGAGACATCGCTTGGAACGCGGTGGTCGCAACACACGTTCACCGCCACGCTGCCGGGCTCGCCGCTGGACGAGTCGCGGTATGCAAAGTCCGTCGTCGATGCGCTGGGCGATCTGAAGTACCACGGCGTTGAGCCGACGGCGGCGCAACTCCTTCAGGACATCGAGCGGCTCGTCTGGCATCAGGAACAGCCGTTCGGCTCGCCGTCGATTTACATGCAATGGGCGGTGATGAAAGCGGCGCAGGCGGAGGGGGTGCGCGTCCTTCTCGACGGGCAGGGCGGCGATGAAATTTTCTGCGGATACGAGGGCTACGTCCCGCCGCTGATCGCGCAACTACTCTTGCGAGGGCGATGGGCGCGGGCGTTTGCCGAATGGCGCGGCGCGGTGCGCCACCGTTTTTTCACTCGGCGCGCCCTGGCGGCCCACGTCGGCGCGCAACTGCTGCCGGAGTCGATGCGGGATCGTTTGCGAGCCGGAAATCTGCGGGCAACCGTGCCGTGGATCAGCGGCGATCTGTTCGTCGAGGGCCCCGGCCCGGATATATCCTCGGGGCTGGGTCTAGGCGGTGATGCGCCGCGCGAGGATTATTCGCGGTATGGAAGGGCGCGGCGATTTTTCTTCCGCCAACTGACGGCCGAGAGTCTTCCATCGCTGCTGCGTTTCGAAGATCGCAATGCGATGGCGTTCTCCATCGAGGCCCGCGTGCCGTATCTCGATCGGCGGCTCGTCCGGCTGGCGATGTCGATGCGGCCGGAGGAGAAGATCCGCCGCGGCGAACTGAAGGCGGCGCTCCGCGAAGCGCTCGGCGATCGGGTGCCGCGCGACGTGCGCGATCGGCGCGACAAGATCGGGTTCACCGCGCCGACCGCCGAGTGGCTGCGCGGCGATCTGCGCCCGTGGTGGACCGAAGCGCTGACGTCAAAGAGTTTTCTCCAGCGCGGCTGCTTCGCGCCCAAGGGCGTGCTGGCGACCATTCGCCGCTTCGACGCCGGCGACGACGGCGCCGCGACGGCCGTCTGGCGAATGGCGATCACCGAACAATGGGCACGACAATTCCTGGATCGGCCCGCGCCGTCGTGCACCGAGCCCCGACCGTAAGGGAAGGGGTTTTCGATCGCCGGGCGCCGCGCGCGGCCCGGTTCGCCGTCGGCTCAATCCAGGGAATCGTCCGGTTGTAACGGCACGCCGGCGTCGTGGGCCAGGGACTTGAGCCGCTGGTAGTGACCGGCGCCTTCCTCGGCGAGTTCGTGAAACAGCGCCTGGAGGCGGCGGTCGGGAATCACCTTGCCGTGCTGGGCGTAGAACGCGGCGGTCTTCCGCTCGGTCTCGAGGATCATGCGCATCGCCTCGTGAAACGACGCGTCGTCGCGGACGTCGATCTGCCGCTGACCGGTGACCACCAGTTCCTTGTCCTCCGGCGTCAGCACGAAATCCGCCTCGGGATACATCTCGGCCAGCAGCCGTTGCAGGCGCTGCTTGTGCTCCTGCTCTTCGTCGGCCATGTCGGCGAATTCCCGCCGGTCGGCCTCACGCGGCGCCTTCTCGGCGAGAACGAGATACCGATACGCGGCGACCATCTCGCCATAGGCCCCGATGGCCAGCAGCTTGTCCGGTCCTCTTCCCTCGGCGGAATCCGGCGTCGGCGGTGTCGTCATGCCCGCCATTCTGGGCGTCGAAGGGTCCGAACGCAAACAAGCATCGGGCGGGCAACTCGCAATCGTCATGTTGGGCGGATCGCATCAGCGTCTCGTCGGTGCGGCGCGCGCTGACGAAGAAGACTCCGGCCCGGCGACCAGACGGGCGGACGCGGAGCGACTCGGCCCGGCTTTCTTGAGGGCATCGGCGACGATCGACGGCGTGAGTAATTCAGGCAGCACCTGCGGCGCGTCGGGCGCGTAGGGCGCATACACCAGATACATCGGCACGCTGGCGCGGCCGTGGCGATTGAAGATTCTTTTCAGAACCGGGTCGTTGTTCGTGTAGTCTCCCTCGAAGGGAACGACGTTCAGCTCCCGCATCAGGGCCCGCGTCGCGTCAGTGTCGATCGACGTCTTGAGATTCACCTTGCAGCTCGCGCACCAGTCGGCGGTGAAGTCAACGAAAACCGTGTAACCGGCGTTGACGAAATCGGCGACGACTTTCTCGTCGTAGGGAACAAAGGGAATCTCCTCTGAATCCCATGCCTCGGGGCTCCAAGTCACCTGATGTGATTCACCTGCGCCGCCCGTCAGCTCGATCAGCTTGCCTTTGTCCACCAGCCGCTGGTACTCTATCTGGGCCGCTTGCAATCCGCCAATCGTCTCCCACCATTGGAAGGGTACGCACCATGCGAGCGCGACGATCACGAGTGCCGCCGCGTGAAGCGCGATCTTTCGCTCCAGCGGATCGCTGAATTGCACCTTGCCCTTGACCCAGGCGGCGATCGACACGCCGAGGAGGAACATCAATGTCAACAGCAGGCCCCAGTCGCCGAGCTGGCCGCGAATGGGATTGACGATCCAGATGACGGTGCCGAGCAGGACGAAACCCATCAACGCCTCGAACGTACCCATCCACGGGCCGGGTCTGGGAACGAACCGCAGCCACGCTGGATTGGCGGCGAGGATCAAGAAGGGCAGTGCCATACCGACGCCGACGGCGAGAAATATCAGGGCGCCCTGCGCGGCGGGATACTTGCTGGCGGTGCCGACGGCGGCGCTGAGGAACGGCGCGGTGCACGCCGTGCCGAGTAGCGTGGCCAACACTCCGGTGAAGAATGCCGAGCTGACGCCCTCTTGTTCCTCCGCCTTCTGACCCAGCTTGTTGACGACCTGCGGCGTAAAGACCGCGAAGACGCCGAAGAGACTCAAAGAAAACGCCGTCACGACGCCGGCGAGGATCAGCACGACGACCGGCCGTTGAAACAACTCGCCCCAGCCGGTGTCGGAGCGCCAATAGAGGTAGGCGAGCACGCCGAAGAACACCATGATGCCGGCGCAATAGGCGCAGCCGAGCAGAAAGATGCGCCCCCGATCCTCTTTGGCCTGCCGCACGAACGACAGCACCTTCAGCGAGATCACCGGCAGGACGCAGGGCATCAGGTTCAACACCAGCCCGCCGATCAGCGCCATGGCCAACACGCCGTAATAGCCCTTGTCGATGAGCCAGTTCTGCGCGCGGTTCAGCCAACCGTCATCGCCGGCGGCCGACGCGGTCGATGCATCAGCAGCGGTCGCAGACGATTCGATCGGCGTCACCGGATCGGGCGAATCTTCCGCGGCCTGCACGGACGCCTTCGCGCCGCCCGCCATCTGCACGGGTATCGAAAACTCCGCCCATACCGGCGGATAACAGGTGCCGGCGTCGTTGCAGATCTGGTATTGAAGAACCCCGTGGATCTCCCGCGGCGCTCTGTCGGCGTCGTCATCGACCGTGACGGGTATCACGAAATCTACGTCGCCGCTGTATTCACTGAGCTTGCCGAGCAGCTTGTCGGTCCGGATGTGCGCCTCGGGGTACTTCACCTCGCCAATCTCAAGGCCGGCCGTCGGCTCGACGAACACCACCGCGGGGATCAGATAGTCCTCCAGCGGCTTGTGCGACTGCATGTGCGCCCCGGCCGCGATCGCGACCGACAGCTTGGCGTTGAACGCATCGCCGGGTTTGACGCCGCCGCTGTCCACGGCGCCCTTGAGCGTGACGTGCTCCGCCTTGTCGGCCGAAACCGGAAACCGGCGCCGCGCGTCGGCAAACTTATCCTTGTTCGCGGGCTTCGCTTCCCCCTTGGTCGCGACGACGGGCAGCGACAGCGCGAGCTCCACGTCGCCGGGAACGCACTCTTTCTTGCAGGCGAGCCAACTGACCTTCGCCTTCAGTGCGACGGTCGTCCCCGGTTTGACCGTCGAGGCGACGTTGATCGGCGTAACGAATAGCGATGGCCCATCGAGGATGAACGAGTCTTCCTTGAGGATGGGGTCGTGCTTGACCTCGGGATATGGAAACTGCGTGCGCCCGGCGATCAATCCGTCCGGCAGCGTCCAACGGATCTCCGTGGGCATGCCGGTCAAACCGCCGGGACTTCGCCAATAGACGTGCCAGCCCTCGTCGGGGGTCAACCAGACCGCGACTTCGAGCGTTTCTCCGGGCACCACGGCGGCGCGATCCGCCAGCAACTGGACCGCGACGAAGGCATCTTTCTTTATCGGACTCGCAATATCGGCAATGGCCGATGCCAAGACGAGGTGAATAGTTGCCGCCGCCGCCAGCATCAGTCTGCCTACTCCGAATCCGAATCGCGCGCTAGCCGACATCATGCGTCGTAACCCCTATAAGAACCTACGATTATCATCCCAATCGTCGTCCGCTCATCCGCCGAATCCGATCCAGTGCCAACCGGCCTTCTGACCGCTGGCCATCGGCCGCTCCGGAGTCACTCTAACGGCATCCGGAGCGCCGGATCACCTGGGATCGCCCTGACTGGCGGCACAACTCGATGGTCTCCTGTAACTCACTAGGTCAAAAAAAGTTATGCAAGATTCGTGTCAAATGATCCTTGACGATACACCGGGGCAAATTATACTGCATCCATGCTCAAAGGGGCGATTGGGCCCGTTTGAAGCGGGATTTTAGTCGTCGAAGCGCCGGCCGGCGGCCGCGTCGTGACAAAGACGCGCACCGCCGCAAGAGCGTTTTGGCGAGGTCAGGAGAATGGCTTCGCCCGCAATGGTGACGTTGACTGTTGGGGTCGATGCATGGAAGAGCATTCTGACGAACCGACCGCGGGACTCGTTATCCGACTTCGGACCGTGAGCAAATCGCCGCCGGCGATTTTCTAACCATTCCGGCGGATCAACGGAAACGGGCCGGTCGTCGTCCGATCATGACATTTTGGCGTGGAGTTGAGGTGGACGAACTGCGAAAAAGGCGAATGACGGGGAAGGAGAAATCCGTGATTCACGGTGTTTGACGTTGATGACTTGATGCGTCGGGCGGCGAGGGGCCGCTCGTCGACCCTTCATTCGCATAGGCCGCTGATTCCTGCTTCCGGTTCTTTCCGCCGATCCCGGCCGTGTCCGGCTCCGCGTGACTGACTCTTCCTGCCGTCGTCCCCATCCGTCCCCATCACCCGTGCGAAGCGCCATCGGCGACTTTTCGTTCTCACGGCCGACGTTCGTGCGCCGTCAGGGCTCACGTCGCCTCGGCCGCGCGGGCGAGCGTATCTAATGAACAGTCAATCTATCTACAGGGTGATTTGCCATGGGACCTCAATTACTCGCAGAGGTCTCGACCGGCCTGGCGGCGCTGTTGGCGGTAGCTGGCCTGGCGGTGGGCGGCGCGGTGGTGTTTTTGAGTCTGACGCTGCGGGCCCGGGCCACGATGGCCGGCGCCGAGCAGCGGGCGCAGCAGGTGCTGCGGGACGCCGAGTCCCGCGCGACCGACATCATTCGCAAGGCCGAGGTCGAGACGAAGGCAACGTTTCTTTCCCGACAGGAAGAGTTCGAAAAGCAGTCCACGCAGACGCGGAACGAGATTCGCGAGGCCGAAAGGCGGTTGGAAAAGCGGGAGGACCAACTGGATCGAAAACTCGAGACCCTGGGTATCAAGGAGCGCAATATCGAAAAAGGCGAAGCCGCGCTTCAGGAGCGAAACAAGGCGATCGAGGTCAAAGAAGGCGAAATCGACGGCCTGCTCGCCAGGCGCCGCTCCGACTTGCTGAAAGTCGCGCAGCTTTCCACCGACCAGGCGAAACGCGAGCTCTTCGCGCAGCTCGAGCGCGAGCTGGATCAGGAGTGCGCCTTGCTCATCGACAAGCGCATCTCCGAAGCGCAGGACGAGGCGGAGAGCCGCTCGCGCGAAGTCGTCATCACCGCGATCCAGCGCTATGCCGCCGGCCACACCTCGGCGTCGACGGTCGGTACCATCGACATCCCCTCCGACGAAATGAAGGGCCGGATCATCGGCCGCGAGGGGCGGAACATCCGCGCCTTCGAAAAGGCCACCGGCGTCGACATCATCGTCGACGACACGCCCGGCGTGATCGAGATCACCTGCTTCGATCCGGTCAAACGCGAGATCGCCCGCCAGGCGATGACCAAGCTCATCAGCGACGGCCGCATTCACCCGACTCGCATCGAGGAGGTCGTTGCCGAGGTCCAGGCCGGCATGGAAAAGGAGCTGGTCAACATCGGCAAGAAGGCGGCCCTGGAAGCCAACGTGCAGGGTCTGAACAAAAAGCTCATCGACCTGCTCGGCCGGCTGCAATTCCGCACCAGCTACGGGCAGAACGTCCTGCGCCATTCGATCGAAGTCGCCTACTTGTGCCAGGTCATGGCGGACGAGCTCGGGCTCAGCGGGCAGCTCGCGCGTCGCTGCGGGCTGCTTCACGACATCGGCAAGGCCGTGGATCACGAGATCGAGGGCGGCCACCCCGCCATCGGCGAGGAAATCTGCCGCCGGCTCAGCGAACCGCCCGAGGTCTGCAACGCCGTCGCCGGCCATCACGGCGACGTCCCGGCGACGAGCCCCTACACGCCGCTGGTCGCCGCCGCCGACGCGATCAGCGCCGCCCGGCCGGGCAGCCGCCGCGAATCGCTCGAGCGCTACATCAAGCGGCTGGAGCAGCTCGAAGCGATCGCCACGGCGATGGAGGGCGTCGAGCAGGCGCATGCCATTCAGGCCGGCCGCGAGGTCCGGGTGATCGTCAACGCCAGCACCGTCGACGACGCCAACGCCATGCGCATCGCCCGCGAGGTCGCCAAGAACGTCGAGCGCGAGATGACCTATCCCGGCGAAGTGAAGATCACCGTCCTCCGCGAGGTGCGCGCCATCGAATACGCGCGATAGGCGAGATCGCCGGTACGGACGAGGTCTGATGGGCACAGCCGCCCTCGGCTGTGTCCTCTGGCGAGAAAACGCACAAGTTCCAAACGCCAGGGCAGGTTGCCCAAGCTAATATGTGTTGTGAGTGGCGGACTGGTACGATGGTGGGTGAACAGGTAACCCAGGGATGGAGGGTCTCTCGCCCGAGAGGCAGTACGAATCAATGAAATCCTATACCGCCATAATTGAACGATGTCCGGAGACGGGCCTCTACGTGGGATTCGTGCCGGGCTTTCCAGGGGCGCATTCCCAGGGCGCGACCTTGGATGAGCTGCAATCGAACCTTCGGGAAGTGATTTCGATGTTGTTGGAGGATGGAGCCCCGCAGCTTGAATCCGAGTTCGTCGGCATTCAGACCGTCGAAGTGGCCTGACCATGCCTCGTTTGCCCGTCCTGAAGCCACGAGAGGTGATCCGCCGACTGGAACGGTTGGGCTTTCTTGAGATACGTCAGCGCGGATCGCACCGACAATTCCGCCATCCAGACGGAAGGGGCACGACGGTCCCCTTTCACCAGGGCCGCGATCTTTCGCCCATTCTGTTGCGGCAGATCGTCAAGGACATCGGCATGACGCCGGAGGCGTTCCTGAGCGTCGGCGAATAGCCACGCGCATCTCAATCTCCGGCGCTTCTCCCGGACCGCCGCCATCTCGGGCAGGAATCGGCGGGCGGGCAGGCAGGACGATGCATCGCCCGCGAGGTGGCCAAGAACGTCGAGCGCGAAATGACCTACCCCGGCGAGGTGAAGATCACGGTCCTCCGCGAGGTCCGCGCCGTCGAGTACGCGCGATGAGCCGGTCAGATTCGCGACTGCGAATCGTCGCCCGCTGTGAGACAACGTCGGCCGGGGACAGAATGGCACCGATTTGGTCTTTTATTGCCTGAGACGAATTGTGGCTTTCATCTACGCGCGCCGATTGGCCTACGATCCATCAACCTCCTCAAGGATCGGTTGGCTCGGGGGGATCCTCTTCTTCAAGCGGCTCAGACTGCTGGGTCGTCGGCCCCCCGCCGCAGGCAGAACCGGACGCGAAACTCAGCGGTGCTGCATTCGTCGCGGTCGTACTGACATGAGAACAAGCTCCCCCCATACATTCGCGGACGATCACAAACTTTTGACAATTGCCCGCTGAGCAATGACTGAGTCCGCCCTGACCGCCTCCTGCGCAATTTGTGATGTTCCCGTATCTTTCTTCCATCGTTACGCACGTTCCCGAACCGCAGGGAGACGTGCTCAAGACCAGGTCAACACCACATTTGGGCCCTGACTCCGTCTTCTTACAGTTTAAAATCTGAGCTACCGCCGGAGGGTGAGTGAGCTTAAAGCCGATCACGAATAAGGAAGCCGACGCGACAAATAACAAGAGTTTTCTTCGAAACATGAGTTCAGTCGTTTTGATTGTCAGCTGATGAAAATTGAATCCGCATTAACTACGGGCGAATAGAATGGTCTTCTGTGCCTTCGGCAGTGACAACTAGAGCGATTACGAGATGCTTGTAGGGCCCCCTGGCGCGCGAAGGAACCTTGAGAACCTCTGCAAGCGCAGATCGATCTGATATTCGATTCACGCGAATCTGGGAGGTTCGCATGATCTTTCTTTCACCCTCGGGCGTCATTCCTTCCCATTGCACAGTTTCGGGAACCCATCGGTCAACGGCTCGATAATAACCGGAAAACGTCCATTTCGATGGACCGAATGGATCCTGGCTCTGCATTGAAACAGGCTGGAGATTGCCATCCATCAGCTTCAGAGCAAGGTGGTAGGTGTCATCGCCGCGTTTTGCAATTACGTCGACCGTGTCCCCCACCTGCCTTGCCGAGACAACCTGCTCATCGACGTCGAGCCCCGGTGCCACGAGCCGCGCCACGGAAAACACGGCCTCCAACTCATTCCATGCCTGTTCTATCAACTGTTGAGTCCCGCCCAGCCCAAGTGGATCACTATCACGTGCCTGCGCGAAGGCATCCTTTTCATAAACGTACAGCTCTCGCCCGATTGCTCTCCAGATCCGATCTGTATCCTCTCCGGCAATGAAGGGAAATGTGTTGTTCGACCCCTCCAAAAATTCCAACCTGGCAACGACCGACTTACGCCCATCGGTGGTGATCTCCCATCGTTGCCGGCTATATCCCGTCGCATCGGCCGGCGTCACGGGCCGGTCCTTCGGCGGAAACCAGAATTCTTTCTCGAAGGTGACGGTCCCCTCAAAACCGTCCAGTCGGTGCTGAAGCAGCGCGCTGACCACCTGTTGACGCAGTTGGGCCGCGTCGTCCAGGCGATCAGCCGTTTGCTGATTCAACGGCGGATTCGCGGCAGGAAGTACCAGGCCCAGCAGACAAATCGACTTGATCATGGCGACGCCTCCTTGTGGGCTGAAGTGAATCGATCAGGCACTCAGGGCTTCCACGACGAATGGATTATACCCCCCCCCCCCACGCGGCGTGTCAATGCTAAAACCGACAGAATTGGTTTTTCTCCTGCAAATGCGACGGCAACGACCCCCAGCGAACGATCATCGACGCTGGATATACTCAATCCGACTCGATGTCTCAGGAACGACGGTAAAACCCTTTACCGCGCATCGAGGCGATCGGCGTGGCGACCGCGCCGACCAACTGCTTGCTCTTCTCATCGAAGCACACCACCGGCCGCCGGGAGGGGTCATACGGCCGCTTGTAAACGGCCGGAACGTTTTCCATCGCGCACACGAACTCGGCGTCGGATTCCGGCGGAATGCACGACATTTTCTGCTGCCAGGGTTTGAGTTCGTTTTTTTGAGACACGCCCGACCGTCTTGGCCGAGCACGCCTCGACGATCTTCAACTTTACCATCTGATCGGCCAGCAGCTCCAACGTCCACCGGGTGCGGCGCTCGGGTTTGGGGCCGCAGGCGATCGCAATCAGCTTCGCCTCCTTCTCACCGTCAAAGATCTTCTCGACGCTGGGCCGGCACTGCTTCCTTGCGCCCCAGCGCCGCTTCCAGGCCCTCTTCCAACAGCCGCTGACGCGCGTGTTCGACCGACCGGACCGAGACGCCGTAGGCACGCGCGGCCTGCTCATCGCTCATTTTCTTCCCCGACTCCGACTCATCCACCCCCAGCAGAATGTGGGCGTGACGCACCACGTACGCCGCCCGTTTGCCGGTGCCGACGATCCGATCCAGGTGCGCGCGTTCCTCGGACTCCAGCAGAACGATGTATTTTTTCATGCCGATCCTCCATGATCGCGGGCGACATTGCCCGGAATCAAGATCGGAACAATCCAACGTCACTCGTAAAATCGCGTGCCTTCGACCACTCGGGCAGTCGCAGTTTTGTCGGTTGGGGGCACGACGGCGGCTTCCTCTCAACGACTCGCAACGTCAGGGGGATCCATTCCGCTGCTGTCAACGATTGTATGGGGCTTGCCGGTTCTGTCACGCGCGGTCTCTGCGCGACCCAATGGACATGCCGCCGAAACCAACGGCCAGGCACCCAATCACATGACCCCATTCCCACGTGCCGCCAATTGAATTAGCCGACCCCGATCGCCGTCGCCGCCGCCGTCGCGTCCGTGTGGGTGATCGACACCAGGACCCGCTTGATTCCCAGCCGCTCGGCCACCGTCGCCGTGTGGCCCGACAGCGTCACCTCCGGCTGGCCCGCTGGATTGTTGAGAATCTCCATGTCGGTCCAGGCGATCGCCCCGCGCCAGCCGGTCCCCAGCACCTTGAGGATCGCCTCCTTGGCCGCGAACCGCCCGGCGATGTGCGGCACCGGATTCTTCATCCGTTCGCAGTAGGCGCGCTCCGCCGGCGTCAGCACGCGGGCGACAAAGCGCTCGCCGTGCTCCCGGCGAATCCGCTCGATGCGCTCGCATTCGATCAGATCGATCCCCAAGGCCACGACCGACATGGCGTCACGCTAATCCGCAAATGCCCGGCAAACAAGCGCCGAAGCGCCGCGCCCACGCGGCCGTGTTGATGCCCCGGCGGGGCGAGCATAGCATCCGCCTCCACCGGAGCCGAGCGGGACCGGCGCTGCTCGGCGCACCGGCAAGACCCGGACACCCTCGCGACATGACCCACGACGGCGGCGAATATTACGCAGAACGCCTCAGGAAGCTCAACGAGTTCCGCGCCGCGGGCATCGATCCCTACGGCGCCCGTTTCGCCGACGTGCGGCCGAATCTGGACATCCGCCAGTTCGCCGAGCGCATTGGCGGGGCCGCAGGGCACACCGACGAGACGGCGCGGGTCCGCGGCGCCGGCAGGATCGTCCTGCGCCGCGTCATGGGCAAGCTGGCGTTTCTGACCATTCGCGACTCGACCGGCGACATTCAGGTCGGCCTGTCCCGGGCGAAGATTGGCGACGATGGCTGGCAGACGGTCAACCGGCTTGACCTGGGCGACATCATCGGCGTGGACGGTGCCCTGGGCCGCACCAGGACCAACGAGATCACGATCTGGGGCGACACCCTGACGCTTCTGTGCAAGTGCCTGCGCCCGCCACCGGAAAAATGGCACGGCCTTCAGGACGTCGATCAACGCTACCGCGAGCGATACGTCGACCTGTATTCGAACGTGGACGTGATGCGGACGTTTCGCGCACGGAGCCGGATCATCGAGGCCGTCCGCGGCTATCTGACGCGGCGGGGGTTCCTGGAAGTCGAGACGCCGATGCTCCAGCCGGTCTACGGCGGCGCCGCGGCCCGACCGTTCATGACCCGCCACAACACCCTCGACATGAATCTTTATCTGCGGATCAGCCCGGAGCTGTATCTCAAGCGGCTGCTCGTCGGCGGCATGGAGCGCGTCTTCGAGATCAACCGCAATTTCCGCAACGAGGGCATCAGCACCCAGCACAACCCCGAGTTCACGATGATGGAGTGCTACCAGGCCTATGGCGACCTGGGCGACATGATGGACGTCGTCGAGGGGATCGTCACCGAGAGCATCGAGGCGATCGGCGGCGGAACTCAGCGCCGTTTCAGGGACCATACGCTCGATTTTGCGCCGCCCTGGCCCCGGCGCACCTATGGCGAGCTCCTGGAAGAACATGCCGGCGTCGCGCTGCTCGATGCTGCCGCCATTCTCGAAGCCGCGAAGAAAAAGGGCATCGCCACGACCGGCAAGGACGGCGCGCCGCTCGACGACGCCGTCGTCGCCAATCGGCTCTTCGAGGCGACCGTCGAGGATCATCTGATTCAGCCGCAGTTCGTCACCGAGTATCCGGCGGCCTTGTGCCCCCTGACGCGCCGCAAGAAAGACGATCCGACGCTGGCCCTGCGTTTCGAGGCCTATGTCGCGGGAATGGAACTGGGCAACGCCTACACTGAACTGAACGATCCCGCCGTCCAGCGCGAAACCCTCGGCGGACAACTGGCGGGCGAGGGCGACGAGACCATGCGCGTGATGGACGAGGACTTTCTCAAGGCCCTGGAATACGGCATGCCCCCGGCGGGCGGCCTCGGCGTCGGCATCGATCGCCTGGTGATGCTCCTGACGGATTCGCCGAGCATCCGGGACGTCATCCTCTTCCCATTGCAGCGACCGCCCAGCAAGGACTAGCGCGTGCGTTCGCCGATCCGATTTATCGCGTTCACGCTACTGGCGCCCGTCACGGTTCCGGCGTACATCGGCTTTCTGGCGTTCGCCAACCTCCTCGGCGGCGCCTTCTACATCGTCATCGAAGCCACGCTGTCGCCGATGCTCGGGCGGCCCGTGTCGCTGTCACGGACGCAAATGGTGCTGCTCACCGTGCCGGTGCTCGCCGCCGCGCCCTTCGCCATGACCGCGCACTTGGTCGTCTGGCTCGTTCTCCTCGCCGGGCGGTTCATCGTCTGCACCGGCCGCTGGCAAACCGCCCTCCAGTCGCGCATGGCGACGTTCCTGACCGGCGTCGCGTGGATCACCGTCGCCGTATGGACGACGGTGACCTGTCTCAACGCCGCGGTCGGCACGGCGTGGATCGGCATGCCGATTCAGGGACGAGACGTCTTCGTCGAGTTCAGCCAGCGACCGCGAACCCTCGGCCAGTTGCCGCCGGAGATGCAGCGGCGACGCCGGGCCATCCTCGAACAGGTCCAGGCGCAGCGCGAGGCCGTGCATCCCCGTTGGGAGGTCATCCGCGACGTCTTGCAGGACGACGATTTCGGCTTTCGCTGGATGCGCAGCGATCCCCTGCGCCGAAAGCTCACGGGCATGCCCTGGTACTTCGACCCGGCCGAGCTGTCGCGCGACGGCCAGGACCACAGCATCATGTTGATGGGGCCGCTCTTGTTCGTATGGCTGGTCCTGGTCCGCTGGCCGGGAACGTTCTGGCTCTTTCGCTGGCCGCCGGTCAGGGTCGCGTGGCTCTTGGCGCGGCTTGGCCTCGTCGGGTGGAGCGTGTTCTACCTGATCACCTGGGAGCCGATCACCGACTACTACGGTTTTATCTTTGAGGATGGCGCGCCAACGCCCGCCTTCAAGTTACTCAGCCCGGCGTTGTTACTCGGCATGGATTACGAATTCTGGGTCCGACCCGAGTGGTATCTGTTCAACGCCGGACTCTGGATCGCCGCCGTCCTGTTCCTCGCGCTGCTGTGGCACATCGGCTGGGCGGCGGCCCCGTTCCTGGGGTGGCCCCGATATTACGTTGCGTTCCTGGCGGCCCGGCTTTTGCAACGCAAGCGGATCGCATTCTTCTCCGTCGGCGCCGTCACGCTCTGCGTGGCGATGATGATCATCGTCAACAGCGTCATGGGCGGCTTCGTCGACAGCATCCGCGCCCGGGCCAACGGGCTTCTGGGCGATCTGATCCTGGACGGCGGGCTCCAGGGCTTCCCGTTCTATCAAGAATTCATCAATCAGGTCTCGGCGCTGAAGGATAAGGAAGGCGAACCGATCATCGAACAGGCGACCCCGCTGATCCACAGCTACGGCATCCTGCAGTTTCCCGGCACCAAGAAGACCAAGGCCGTGCGCGTCTGGGGCATCCGACTCGACGAGTACGCGCGGGTCAACGATTTCGAGACCGACCTGTTCTATCAGCAGCACTACGGCGCAACGACGCTCGACCGCGTCAAACAGCCCTACTACGCATTCGACTCCGCCGGCATCGCCCGGTTGCCGGAAGACCTGGAGCGCTACCGCCAAAAGTATCGCGATGGCCTTTCGGAGCAGGAGCAGGCCGAATTTGACAAGAGATATCACCGGTCCGTCGGCGATTTCTATCCCGGCCCCGGCGTCTTCGCGGGCCCAGGGGACCAGCCGGAATATCAGGGCGCCGAATACCCGGGCATCATCATCGGGAGGTCGATTCTGTTTCAACGCCGTCCCTCGGGCGACTTTCGCCGCGGCGAGGACTATCCGCGCGGAGAACTGTGCCTGCTGACCATCATGCCGGTGACGCGCGGCGGCGACATCAGCGCCGAGCCCCCGCTCAAACCCGCCTTTCGATACGTCGACGATTCGCGGACCGGCATCCACGAGATCGACTCGATGAACGTCTATGTCGATTTCGAGGAATTACAGAAACTCCTGGCGATGGACCCCCTGCCCCGCGCGGAAGAAGACGGATTGACCGCGGCGCGGTGCAGCCAGATGCAGATCAAGCTCAAGCCGAAGCACGCGTCGGATCGCAATCGGCTAATGGCGGCCCGCGACCGCGTCATGGCCGAATGGGACGAGTTCGCCGACAAGCAGCCGGCCGACGGGCTCGAATACCAGATGATGCGCAACGTCGGCGTCAACACCTGGGAGGAAATGCAGCGCGACTACATCGCCGCGATCGAAAAGGAAAAGTTCCTGGTGTTGATCATGTTCGGCGTGATCAGCATCGTCGCCGTGTTCCTGATCCTCTGCATTTTCTACATGATCGTGCAGGAAAAAATTCGCGACATCGGCATCATGAAAAGCGTCGGCGCGGGAACGGCGGGCGTGGTGGCCGTATTTCTCGCCTACGGCGGAGGCATCGGCCTCGTCGGCTGCCTGCTCGGCAGTCTGCTCGGGACGACCTTCGTCGAACACATCAACGACATCCAGGACTGGCTGGCGCGGCTCAATCCGGATTGGCGGGTCTGGAGCCCGGAGACCTATTCGTTCGACAAGATTCCCGACGTCTGGAAATGGGCGGACGTCTTGTGGATTTGCGTCCTCGCGGTGATCGCCTCGATCGTCGGCGCGACTTTTCCCGCGCTTCGCGCCGGCCGGACCTGGCCGGTCGAGTCGTTGCGATACGAGTGAGAGCAAATGCGGAGTCCGGATTGCCGAATGCGGGAGCTGGAAATCAAACATTGTGAGGCGTCGTCGAGTCATCGTCGAATGGGCGTACATCGCGACCGATGGCGCGACGGCGAATTCGTGAACGTGCAATGAACAACCCGCTGATACGCTGCGAAGCGATTCACAAGAGCTACCGGCTTGGCCGCACCATCCTGCCGGTCATTCGCGGCATCACCCTGCGCGTCGCGCCGGGCCGCTTCCTCGCCATCACCGGCAGCAGCGGAAGCGGCAAGAGCACCCTGCTCCACGTCATGAGCGGGCTCGACGTGCCGCAACGGGGACAGGTCTTCTTCCGCGGCGAACCGATCTTCGCCCCGCCGGAGCTGCGGCGCATTCCCGAGGGCGACGACGATACTCCGCATCCGATGCCCGAACCGCCGAAGGGCCCGCACAGAATTCCCGCCGGCGCCACCGCGCTCGACGCCCGGCTTCTCGAAGACCGCCGCAACCGTCACCTCAACGCGTCCTTCGGTTTCGTCTTTCAGTTCTACCATCTCCTTCCGGAATTCGACGTCCTCGAAAACGTCATCCTCCCGGCGATGGTCGGCAAGTCCATGGCCGGATGGTTGATGCGGCGCACCGCCGATCACGAACGGGCCCTGGAACTGCTGAAGCGCGTCGGCCTGTCCCACCGGCTCAAACACAAGCCCAACGAACTGTCCGGCGGCGAGCGCCAGCGCGTGGCGATCGCCAGGGCCTTGATGAATGAGCCGGCGATCCTCTTCGCCGACGAGCCGACCGGCAACCTCGACGCCCGGACCGGCCGCGAAATCTTCGAGTTGCTTCGCGAACTGAACGGCGGCGGCCTGACCGTCGTCATGGTTACGCACGATCGCGAACTGGCGCGAGGGTCGGACGAGGTTGTGCATCTCGTCGACGGGCGCATAGAATGATCGCCCACTCACGCTCCCCCCTCCGACGGCACGATCGACGGCGCGGGACGCAGGTGACCCAGGAAGGATTCGGAATGGCCCAGGACTACGCCCCCAACCCCAATCTGAAAATCTGGCTCGACGGGCGACTCGTGCCGACGTCGGAGGCCAAGATCAGCGTCTTCTCGCACGGTCTGCTCTACGGCGACGGCGCCTTCGAGGGGATTCGCGTCTATGGCGGGCGCATCTTCGAATGCCGGGCCCACATGCAGCGCTTCGCCGGGAGTCTCAAGGCCATCCGAATGGAGCTGCCCTGGTCGGGCGACCGCATCGTTGAGGCCATGATGGAAACCATCAGGGCCAACGGCACGCGCGACGGCTACATCCGGCTGGTCGCCACCCGCGGCCCCGGAACGCTGGGGATCCATCCGCTGAGAACCACGAGCCCCCAGGTGTTCATCATCTGCGACACGATTCAGATGTACGACGCCGAGATGTACGAATCGGGCATGAAAGTCGTTATCGCCTCGACGATCCGCAATCACCCCAACGCCCTGTCCCCGCAGATCAAATCGCTCAACTATCTCAACAACATCCTCGCCAAGTTCGAGGCCATCGACGCCGGCTGCCTGGAGGCCGTGATGTTCAATCACGAGGGATACGTCGCCGAGTGTACGGGCGACAATCTCTTTGTCGTCCACCATGGCGCGTTGCGCACGCCCGCGACGCATTGCGGCCTCCTCGGCGGCGTCACCCGCCGCCTCGTGCTACTGTTTGCACGCAGGCGCGGCATCCCGGCGGAGGAATGTACGCTGACCCGGGCCGATCTTTACGTCGCCGACGAGGCATTCATCACCGGCACCGGCGCCGAAGTCTGCCCCGTCACGGAAATCGACAGGCGACCCGTCGGCGCCGGCGCAGTCGGACCGATCACCCGCCAGCTCATCGCCGACTTCCGGGCTCATACCCGCAGCGGCGAGGACCTTCTTTAATTTTTCATGATGCTCGCGGCCGGCATTCATTTTACGCCGCTGATGTTCGCGGCCCTCCTGGCGTGGATCCTGTCGGTCTGCATTCACGAGTTCTCCCACGCCCTCGTCGCCTACTGGGGCGGCGACGTGAGCGTCCGTGAAAAGGGCTACCTGACACTGGACCCCACGCGCTTCATCGATCCGGTCTTCAGTCTCCTCGTCCCCGCCATCATCCTGCTCCTGGGCGGGTTTCCCTTTCCCGGCGCGGCGGTGCGCATCGACCACAGTCGTCTGAAGAGCCCTCGCTGGGGAAGCTACGTGTCGGCGGCGGGCCCGGCGAGCAACCTCGTCTTGTTTCTGCTGCTGGCCCTGCCGCTGCATCCGGCCCTGGGCCTGGTGGACGTCGACGGCGGGCCGCAGCAAACGTGGGTGTATTTCCTCGGCGCCGTCGCGATGCTCAATTTCATTGCCGCGCTCTTCAATCTGATCCCCGTCCCGCCCCTCGACGGATTCGGCATGATCGAGCACACCCTCGACCCGCAATTGCAGTGGAAGCTCCGCCAGCCGGCCGTGTCATTCGGCGCGATATTCGTCCTGTTCTTTGTCGTGACCCGCGTGGACGCGTTCTGGGTCCCGTTCTTCTTCATGTTGAATTGGATCTGCCGGACGCTCGGGCTGCCCGCCGACATTCTCGTGGATGGCTTCAATCTCGTCCTGCACGACCAGATGCCGCCCGGAGGCATCGCGGAACCCTGATCCCGCCACCACCGACCCCTCGATTGCCTCGCCGCGCCGCCCTGCGCCTTACAGGACGGCCACCGCCGGCGAGATCCGCCGACACGGATCGAGCGTAGAAACGACTATAATGCCGCGCTCCATGAAGCCCTCCACGTCAAAATGGGTGCTGTTGCTCGTCGCCGGCGCCATCGGTTCGGCTGCCGTCTGGAGCGCCGGGCCCACCGACGACCTGAGACGGGAAAACGACCTGGTCATGCCGCCGGTGCCGGAGACGGTCAGGCCGTCGATGTTTCTTTCGCCGATGCTGGCACTCGGTCGCGCGCCGATCGTCGATTACCTCTGGCTCCGGGCGACCAAGCTCAAGGAGGAAGGACGCTACTTCGACGCCTATCAGCTTTCGGAAATGATCTGCGAGTTGCAACCGAAGTTCGCGGCCGTCTGGGCGTTTCACGGCTGGAACATGGCCTACAACATCTCCGTCACGCTCAAGTCGCCGGAGGAGCGCTGGCGCTGGGTGCGAAACGGTTACGAGCTGATCCGCGACCGTGGCATCCCCCTCAACCCGAACAACACGCAGTTGTACCGCGAACTGGCCTGGATACTTTTCCACAAGGTCGGCGACTACATGGACGAATGGCACGCCTACTACAAGCTGCAATTCGCCCTGGAGATGGAAGACATCCTCGGGCCGCCGCCGCCGGAGTTCGTGCGCGACGGCCGCGTGCGCGGGGATTACTACCGCGAATACGATTATCAACCGCTCGCCGACGCCCCCGAGTCCATTGACGAATTGGCCGCCGACGCCGGCGTCGCGGCGCTGATCGGGCCGTTGCGGAAATTCGGGTTCGATGCCTCCGCCCCCGGCGTCTATCTGAATCTTCTCGCCGCCCTGCGCGATGGGACCGTCCGCATCGGCGATGCAAACGAAGCCGAGCAGGCCAACCAGCGCGTCGCCCTCGAGCAACTCATGTCCGACGAGAGGACTGCCGCCGCCAGGACGGCGCTGGAGCATTACTGGCGGGCCACGCGCCTGCGCTCGGAGGTCAAGCTCGACCCGCGGCGGATTCTGGCCATCGAAAAGGGATTCGGCGCCAAGCTCGACTATCGCCTGCCCGAGGCCCAGGCCCTCTACTGGGCGAACATGGGCATCGAAAAGGGCACGGACAGGCACGCCTTCGTGGACATTCACCGGCTGAACACCAACCGGATCGAGTTCTTCTGTCTCGACAAGATGTTCAAACGCGGGCGACTGTCCATGAGCCGCAACGCCCATCTCGGCGAGCCGCCGCTGATGGCCCCCGATCTCCGCATGATCCCGATTCTCTTCGACGCCTATGTGCGCGACTCCGAGTCGTACCTGGCGGAGGAACAGCACGACAATCCCGTGTCGATCAACTTCGAGACCGGCTTCATCGGCTTCATGCGCACCGCGATCATTCGCTATCACGAACTCGGCATCAACGACGAGGCCGGGAAAATGTTCGACTATCTCGCCGAGCATTACCCCGATCCGATGTACGCCCGGGGGCTGGACGGCTTTCTGGCCAGGCAGTTCGAGGCCGACCGGGACGAAACCGACCTCGTCAAGGCCACGGCGAGGATCGAGGCCCTGTTGAAGCGGGCCATCATGGCCTACGCCTTCAACGACGATGAGCAGGCGGCCCAATTGATCGTCCGGGCACGGGACGTCTACGATGTGTACAAGAAAAACCTCGTATCCAAGCGAATGGCCATCCCCCGCGAGTTCCCCGAGCTGATGCAGGAAATCGTCGAACGGATCGGCCCCCGATTGTATCGCGGCACCTATGAGTCGCTGCGGCGAAAGCTCAACCTGCCGCCGATCGAAGATGCCGCATCCTCCCAACCGAACGTGAATTAGCGCCATCGGGACGGGGCCCGCGCCATGTCCCGCGGACGCGCCTTTGCGGATACGATCGAACGCATGCCGGATACCCCTTCGCCGTCGCGCGACGCCGCCCTTCACATCATGCTCTGCTGCGGCGCGCGGCCCAACTTCATGAAGATCGCCTCGCTCCTCCGCGCCTTTCGCGCGTCACCCAGAGTCCAGACCCGCCTGGTCCATACCGGACAGCACTTCGACGACAACATGTCCCGCAGGTTCTTCGACGACCTTCAATTGCCCCTGCCCGACGTGAACCTCGGCTGCACCGACCCGGGCCACGCCGGCCAGACGGCCGACATCATGCAGCGGTTCGAGCCGATCGTGGAGAGCGTGCGGCCGGACTGGCTCGTCGTCGTCGGCGACGTCACCTCGACCCTGGCCTGCGCCCTGGTCGCCGCCAAGCTCGCCGTGCCCATCGCCCACGTCGAAGCCGGCCTGCGCAGCTTCGACCGGTCCATGCCCGAGGAGATCAACCGCCTCCTGACCGATCGGCTCAGCGACCTGCTGTTCGTGACCGAGCCGGCAGGCATGAAGAACCTCGCCCACGAGGGCATTCCCGCCGATCGGTGCCATCTCGTCGGTGACACCATGGCCGACACGCTGCTGGCGAACCTGCCAAGGGCCCGCCTGTCAGATGTCTGTCGGCGGCTCGGCGTCGCCGACGGTCCCTACGTCGTGGCCACGATCCATCGCCCGGCAAACGTGGACAACGCCGAGTCCCTTGCCCAAATCGCCCGTGGCATCGGGCGCGTGGCGCGAACCTGGCCCGTCCTCTTTCCCGTCCATCCGCGCACGCGTCGGCGGCTGGAGGAGTTCGGCGTAGATCGCGATCTTGCGACGTCGCCGGGCGTGCGCTGCGTCGAGCCGCTGGGATATCTCGATTTCCTGTGCCTGCTGTCCAGCGCCGCCCTCGTCATGACGGATTCGGGCGGCATTCAGGAGGAAACGACGATCCTCGGCGTGCCGTGCCTGACGCTGCGCGAGACGACCGAGAGGCCCTACACGCTCCAGGACGGCAGCAATCGGCTGGTCAAGCCGCTGGAGGACGCGATCGCCGCCGCCTTTGAAGACGTCCGTCGATCGCCGCGTGCGGCACGCCTGTCGAATCCGCTCGCCGACGGCCGGGCCGGCGAACGCATCGCCCGCATCATCGTGGAGATTTCCCAGGCCGGACTATCCAAACAATGAGAGCAGCCGTTCGTCGGTGATCGCGCTAATGCCCGGCACGACAAGGTCCGCTGTCACTCGTCGCCCTCCTCCCGGCGACGCCGCGAGCCGCACGGTCTTCATGCCGCAGGCCCGAGCGGCGGCGACGCCGTGGTCGCTGTCTTCGATGGCGACGGTCTCGTGCGGCCGCAGATTCGAAACGAATTTCGCGAGTTCGCGGACCGCGCGGCGATACCCAGCCGGATGCGGCTTGGACTCGGCCACCTCGTCGGACGTCACGATGACTGCAAAGACGTCGCCCAATCCCGCGGCCCCCAGGATCGTGTCGATCTCCCGACGCCGCGCCCCGCTGCAAATCCCCAGCTCCCAGCGGCGACCGGCGCGCTCGATGAAATCCGCCGCCCCCGGACTCAGCGTCATCCCGCCCGCGATCAGCGAAAAATATGCTGTGTCCTTTTGACGTTGCAACCCGTCGAGCCGCGACCCATCGACCGCCCGTCCGGCCCGCTGGAAGACCGCTTCGAGCAGGGCCCGATCGTTGAGCCCCACGAACGCGTCGAAATACTCGGCTTCCGATGGCATGACGCCGAGCGGCCCGAGGACCTCGGCGAACGCGCGACAGTGCAGCGGCTCGGTGTTCGCCAGGACGCCGTCGAAGTCGAAGATGATCGCCCGAAGCATGGGCCCGATTATACGGCGGCCGATCCGCAGGCGCCGGCAAGTCGAGGTCGCGGATCGCGTGTTCGGTCCGCGGCCCGGCCCCGGAACCACTACGATCCCATCGGCAGATTTCGCGACAGTGGCGGGAGAACGTACTGAAGCGACTCCTCCTCGGCGGTCCACGTGCCGGCGAGGATCGCCCCGTGTGACGGCAGTAGATTCGTCGACTGCGCCGCCGGATCGTCGTGTTTCTTCAAGTAGTCCGTATAGCGTCCATGGGCCTGATAGGCCGCCCGCTGGTTCGGGTATTGAACCAGCCAGATGACGTTGGGCCCGCGTCCGGCGGGTACGTCGTAATGGGCGACCGCCAGCAGAGTGGTGTTGTCGAGCCCGAGCAGCCCATTGATGACCGCCGGCGACGGGGCGGACGGAAAGTCGAAAACCCGCACCGGCAGGCCCGTCGTGTCCCGAGCGAGCCATAGGTCCCTAGGGCCGCCGTCGGCTTCGGGGATCGCGTTCACCAGCGGCGGGCGACCCTCGCCGGCGATGCGGCTGCAAATGGCGTCCAGCAATTGGATCATTTGTTCGGTCATGTCGCTGTCCGCCGAAACCGAGTCGAGGCGAACGTATGACTTTCCCTGCCAGCCGTGGAGATGAAACCCGTCATGGCGCTCGACGCGCGCTTCGCCGCAGATGTCGAGCCGTTCGGTCGAAGAAGAGTGGCAGGTCAACAGCCCGTAGGCGTCCGACGACGATTCAGTATCGAAGGCCACCACCTCGGCGACCAGGGGCGAACCGTCGTTACCCGCGCGGCGGTAGGCGCATCGGTAGATGCCGGTGATCCGAAAGCCGCCGATCCGCGCCGCTTCCGCCGCGTCGATCACCGAGTATTGGGCGGCGTTGGCAAAGGACTGCACCGGTTCGGACATGTTCCACACGCCCCCCACGGCACGCGGAGGCAGATAGCCCGGGACATCGCCGTCCGACGCGACGGCCTCCGGTAATCCGGCGGCCTCCTGCGCGACCGGCGCCCCCGGCGACACCACGGCGGCATTCGACGGCGCCGGCGTCGAGGGCCGATCTCGACAGGCCGTCGCGAAGGACGGCAGCGCCACCAACAGGCAAGTACCGAAAGTAGTCCTGATTCGCCGAGACATGAGCGACCTCCCATCTGTCGCGCGGTCCCCCGAGATTCCGTCCGCCGCAACGGCTGTGAATTCTAATCGGGGGACAAAATCATTCAATTGCATTTTTGACCGCGCGCAGGTCGCCAATTACAATCGGCATCCGTCGAACCCCAGGGAGAGCACAAATCGCCCATGATCATCACCATCGACGGACCGGCCGGATCAGGAAAGAGTACCGCGGCGCGAAAACTCGCCGCCCGGCTCGGCATGGCCTATCTCGACACCGGGGCCATGTACCGCGCCATCGCCCTGGCCGCGCTTCAAGAAGAGATGTCTCTCGACGATGACGCCGGCCTGATTGAGGTCGCCCGCCACAGCGACGTCCGCGTGGACTGCGGCCCGAACCACACCCGAGTCACGCTCAACGGCGCCGACGTCAGCGAGGCCATCCGCTCGATGGCCGTCAACCAGGCGACGAGCTACGTGGCCCGGATTCCGGAGATTCGCCGCCTCCTCGTGGACAAGCAGCGGGCCATCGGCCGCGAGCTCGGATCGCTGGTCACCGAAGGCCGCGACCAGGGCAGCGTGGTCTTTCCCGAGGCCGAGTTGAAGTTTTTTCTCGACGCCAGCATCGAAAAACGGGCCATGCGGCGATACCAGGAGTCGATCGCCGAGGGCGAGGACGCCTCCTACGAGGAAATCATCGACAACCTCCGCCAGCGCGACGGCAACGACCGAAAGCAATGGGCGCCGCTGCTCGAACCGGCATCGGCCGTCCACATCGATACGACCCAGATCACGCTCCATGACGTCGTCGAACGCATCATGGTCGAGGTCGAAAAGAAAAGCGCCTGTTGGCAACCGCAACCCTGACCCGGCCCCCGGCGACGGCCATGCCCCGGCGATCCATGCGGCTCTTTTATCGCCTCCTTCGATTCATCGCCCAGATGCTCTTCCTCGTCTACCTGCGCGGACGCGCCTTTCATCGCCGGCGCGTCCCGCAGAACGGCCCGGTCCTGCTGGCCTGTAATCACCAGAGCTTCATGGACCCGGTGCTCGCGGCGCTGGCGCTGCACCGCGAGGCGAACTTCATGGCCCGCGACACGCTCTTTCGACAGCGCCATTTCGGCCGCTTGATCAATGGGCTCAACGCCTTTCCCGTCCGACGCGGGGCCGGCGACGTCGCCGCGGTCAAGGAAATTCTCCGGCGGCTGAGGGACGGCGGACTCGTCGTCGTCTTTCCTGAAGCGACGCGCACCGCCGACGGCCGCACCGGTCGAGTCAACGCCAACGCCATGGCCATCGCCAAAAAATCCGCGGCGACCATTGTCCCGACCGTCATCGACGGCGCATTCGACGCCTGGCCGCGGCACCGACCCGTCCCCTTGCCCGCCACGGTCCACGTCACCTATGGTCGGCCGATCACCGCGGGCGAACTCGCCGATATGACCCCGGGCCAGATCGCCGAGGCCGTCAAGGGCCAATGGAACGACATTCTCGAGCGATCGACGCGATGGCGGTCCGCCGGCGGGCGGGGCACGGCCGGCCGGGCGGATCATTCCTCGACGGGCGCCGCGTAAACCACCGGACCGGCCGCTCCATCCGACGGCATCTGCATCATCTCGCGAATCTGCGGCATGGCCTTGGTGAAAAAGGCGCCGACGTATTCCTCGTAGGTATCCCCCTGCTCGATCCGGGCGGAAACGTCGCGAATGGCGGCCGCCAATCGATTCAGCCGGACCGCCAGCGCCCGCGGGGGCTCCTCGGCTGCGTAAAGCCATCGACCGTCGCGCCGTTCGAAATGGATGTGAACCAGCGGCACGCGATCGGCCTCCTGGACCGTCACTTCCGCCGTCGCGCCGCGCTGCCGCTCGTTGATGAGCTCGATCGAAGCGCTGAACACGCCCAGGTTGTCGCGCATGACCCCGAGGTCCCATGTCCGGCTGCTGGGCACGCCGTAGCGAGACTCCGCCAGGGCGCAGAGCGCGTCGTTGGCGTCAATCACGTCGTCGACGGCCATCAGGAATGTCAGCATCGCGTCCCTGCGCTCGGGAACGACGTGACCGATCAGGGCGGCGTAGTTCCGATCGAGATGTAACCGGTGCAGGGCCCGCGCCGTGTCGCTCGGCGTCAGTCGCGATGCGCCGTCGGCGGCGGCCGTGGGCGGCGCGTCGGACCCTCGTGAGGGATTTGCCCCGGTCCCGCTCGGCGACGGCGCGTCGCGGCACGAGGCGAGCGCCAGCCCGAGCGCGATCGCGCCGCACCATCGGGCAGAATGGCAACGACGGGCCATACCCTTGCTATCGGGCAATCCGCCCGCGCCGCTCGACACGGCTGCGAGCCGTTGGGTACGATGCCGGTCCGCGGAGTCGGGCAGTCATTTTGGCCGTCGCCGCAGGAAAAAGAGATCGACGATGCCGACGCTGCTGAAATCCATGGCCGCCGTCGCCGCCATCGCCATCGCCTGGCAGGCGGGACGCGTCGGACGGGGCGGCGAAGCGACGCCGGCTCCGCCGGTTCCGGAGCATCGCGCCCTCCGGCCGGCGACCCCGGGCGGACCGTTCCACGGCATGGCGGTCCAACTGCACGGCGGCACTGATATCTACGAGAAATACCACCGCCTGATTCCCGAGGTCGCCGAACTCGGCGCCGACACCGTCCTCTTCGTCGTCCACGGTTGGCAGACTCACGGCGCCTCGCTCGACCTGCACATCGACGCCCGTCGAACCGCCGACGCCGAGCAGCTCGGCCGGCTCTGCGACCTGGCGACGGACAGCGGCCTGCGCATCATCCTGATGCCCATCGTCCTGCTGGAGAGCCCTCGGAACAACGAGTGGCGCGGCAAGATCATCCCCGAGGGTCACGCCTGGGACGCGTGGTTTCGGCGCTACTCCCGCTTCATCGTGCATTTTGCGCGCATCGCCGAGAAGCACCGGGTCGAGCTGCTGATGATCGGCTCGGAGTTGATCAAGACCGAGACCTACGCCGACCGCTGGATTCGCGTCATTCAGGAAGTGCGGCAGAATTACCGCGGCCAACTCGGCTACTCGGCGAACTGGGACCACTACCAGACGAGCAAGATCGCCTTCTGGCCGCACCTCGATTACGTCGGCATGACGACCTATTACGAACTGGCCGACGCCGCCGGCCCCGACGCAGCGGAGATCGACGCCAACTGGGCGAAGATCAAGTCGCAGATCGTCGCGTTCGCCCGCGAGGTCAACAAGCCGATCGTCTTCACCGAGGTCGGCTGGTGCAGCCAGGAGGGCGCGGCCCACGAGGCCTGGAACTACTACGCCAACCAGAAAGCGACCGCCGCCGGCCTTCGCGAGCAGGCCCTGCTCTACGAGTGTTTCATCCGCGCCTGGTCCGACGAGCCGACGCTCGGCGGTGTCATCTGGTGGGAATGGAACACCAGCCCCGGCGGTCCGGGCGATTACAACTACACGCCCCGCGCCAAGCCGGCCGAGAAAATCCTCCGCCGGTGGTTCGGCGATCACGGGCGGCGATCCGACGCGTCGACCGACGGCGCCGGGGCGTCGGCCTCGAATGGAAGAGCTGGATGACGCCGTTCGATCGCCCGCGGTGGCGAAAATTTTTTTGATTTTTGATCGGCGGGCGTTGAATCACGCGGCGGTCTTCCCGCGCCTCGGGCTCCGGGAATGTCTGGAAGCAACCCCGCCGCGGCGACGGCTGTGATGGGCAGGTTCGACCGACGCCGAAGGCGACGGGAATGTCCGGAAGATGCTTCCCTACAAACCCGGAACATCCACCTTGACACGCACCGCTTCATAGATGCTCGGCGTTCCGAATGAATGGGGAATGTAAAATGCAGAGTGGAAAATTCAGAATGGAAGTGCGAATGGCGAATAGCTCATTCTGAAGTCGCTTGGATTTCAAGCGCAGCGATGCTCCAATGCACGATGTCGATTTCAAATGGAGAGCTTGATTGGAATTCCGGATCGCCGATTCTTTTACGGAGAGCCTTGCTCGCCTGACCAGCGAGGAGCAGGCCGCCGGCGGTGCCGTCCGGCCGGTGTTGAGCGCGACCCCGCAGCGGTCGCATGCGCCATGGGAATGCAGCGATCGACCGTCCCATCCGACCCCTTCGGGGTCGGATGTCGTAGCGCGGCGTCGGCGTACAGGGGCGATGCCCCTGCCTATTGAATTGCAGCCCTTCGGGCAGGGGAGTTCATAGTGGGGGCGCCGCCTCCAGCAGCGCTTCTCCCGATTTTTCGGCCAGGACCGCCAACGCCAATAACCGCGCACGTCACAACGCGCCGGGACTCCGCTCGCGGCTAAAAGCCCGCCGACCCTCTCGGGAGGTGATTCGTAGCGGCGGCATTGCAGGTTCGGATCGAGGACGGCCTGGCCCGCGGAAGCGCGAATGTGGAGGCCAGCCAGGTGCGCGCTGACCGCTTGCTAACACGCGCGGCTCCGCAAGGCGGGGCTCGGCGGGAGCCGTCGCCCTCCCAAAGCTCGGCGGGAGCCGTCGCCCTCCCAAAGCTCGGCGGGAGCCGTCGCCCTCGCGGAAAGGGGTGCGAGAAAGGATTCACGCACGAGCGAGCCCCGCGGGACGCCAACCACTGCTGACACAGCAGTGGCACACTTGCGCGCGTGAGCAATCGTTTATTCCCGGTATGTCCCTTGGAAAGCAAGAACCCGCTCCCTGACGGTCGCGGCTCGGTGAATCGGCTCGGCGGGAGCCGTCGCACTTCCGGTCCGTCCCCCGCCCGCAGAGCGGATGGGGCACCCGGCATTGTCGGGTCGATGACCCGACCTACCGCTACCGCTTGATGCTGCGCAGGAACTCCTGCACTTCGGGGATGGCGCCCTGGAAGATGAGGTAGCCGTTGTATGGCTCGCGGTCGGTGATCTCGTCGCAGACCGGCGTGAGCATCAGGTCGCGGACTTCGTCGCGGTCGGTCGTGCGGCCGAGGGCCCAGCAGAGCTTCATGTACGCCACTTCGGGCAGCATGTTCGCGGCGGGGACGACGCCGAGCTCCATGATCTCGCGGCCGGTTTCGTAGACGTACATCTGCACGTAGCCCCAGAGAGTCTGCACCGTCATGTAAATAAGCACGCCGGCGTCGGTGGCCCGGCGGATCGCGGCGTAGAGCGGCTTGTTGACGTGGCCCAGGCCGGTCCCGGCGATGACGATGCCGCGATAGCCCTTTTCGACGAGGGCGTCGACGACGTCGGGCTGCATGTTGGGGTAGTAATAGAGGATGGTCACCTTTTCCTCGAAGACGGCGCTGACGGTCACCTCGCGATCGGCGCGGCGGCGGCGATAGTCGTCGCGCAGCGGCGTGATCTTTTGGGCGTCGACCATGGCGACGGGGATGTCGCCGATGGTGCGAAAGGTCGAGCGATAGCTGGAGTGCATCTTGCGGACGCGCGTGCCGCGGTGCAGCAGGCCGTACTGGTCGGAGGTGGGGCCGAACATGCAGACGAGGACCTCGGCGATGTCTCCGTGGGCGGCGGCCTTGACGGCGTTGATGAGATTCAGGGCGGCGTCGGACGAGGGGCGGTCGCTGGAGCGCTGCGAGCCGACCATGACGATGGGCACCGGGGTGTTCTGCACCATGAAGGTCAGCACGGCGGCGGTATGGTGCATGGTGTCGGTGCCGTGGCCGATCACGATGCCGTCTATTCCCGAGGCGATGGCGTCGCCGATGCGATGGGCGAGGGCGACGTACTGGGCGGCGCCCATGTTTTCGCTGAAGACGCTGAAGAGCTTCTCTGTCGTGAGGTTGCACAGGTCGGCGAGCTCGGGGACGGAGCCGTAGAGTTCGCCGGGGCTGAAGGCGGGGATGACGGCGCCGGTGCGATAGTCGAGCCGGCTGGCGATGGTGCCGCCGGTGCCGAGGAGCAGGACGTTGGGCTTGGCGGGGTCGGTGGGAAACTGCTTTTCGGGAATCTTGTAATGGGCCTCGCGGCGGCCGCGCTCGGTGATGCGGCGGATGGTGTCGACGGCGATGCCGATGTTGTAGCCGCTGGCGAGCTTGAGGACGACGTGGCGATCGTCGGCGGTTTCGCTGCGCGGCAGGATGAGCCCGGCGAAATCGCCGCGGGTCGATTCGATGTCGACCTCGCTCCAGACGCCGACGCCGTGGCGCTTCAGGACGGCGAGGGCCCGGCCGCGGTAGCCGTTGAGGGGGACATCACTCATTATGGGGATCTTCGCTGATGATAGCGCGCACTTGCTGCAGCAGCGCCGGGAGCTTCGTTTGCACGACATCCCAGACGACGTCGGGCTCGATGTCGTCATAGTTGTGAATGAGGATATTCCGGAAAGCAATGATTTCCTGATAGTTTTCGATCCGCCCGGCTGTTCCGGGATCGACGCGTTTTAGTTGATTCACCGCCTCCCCAATGATCTCGAACTGTCGCTCGACCGCCGAGCGCAGCATCGCGTCGGCTGCGTAATTCGCCTCGGTGCGCCCCTTCGCGAATTCGCGAATGCGCTCCGCTGCTTGCAGGATGTCTTCCAAGAATTTGAGGGACTCAAGCGGCATACAACAATGTTCGGGTGCGGTCTACGGACTGAAGGAAGAAACGATTTCGAATCGCCTTCGTCATGACCAGGTCAACATGCCTCTGAAGTAGATTTTCCAAGCTCGCAAGCAGACCGAAATATGCATCGAACCGCTCACCGGCCTTGAGCGGCAGGAACTCGACCAGAAAGTCCACGTCGCTTCGCGCGGGGTCAAAGGTGCCGTCGGCGACAGAGCCGAAGACCTCCAGGCGGCGAACCCTATAACGCCGACACAGCGCCTCAAGGGCTTCGCGTTTTTCGAGAATCAACGGATGCATGGCGGCATCGTCCTGAGTTGGCGGACCGGCGCCGATCCATGGTTTTCGGCGTCCGCTTCATTATACGCGGGTCCGTTGCGGCGCGCAGCGATCGGAATCCGCATGCAACGCCATCGTCAGTTCTGCACCGAGGCGGCGGCCGGCGACGCTTCCGGACAGATCGCGCATGAGCCGGCCCATCAGCCAGCGGTGTTTCGCGTCGGCGTCGCTGAAGTCATTGTTCCGGGCGGCGGCGACGGCGGAGCGAATTCGTGAATCAATATCGCGATCGTGCATCGGGGCGGGCGGGGCGAACGCCGCCGCGGTGATCGGCGCGTCGTCGCTTTCCCTTGCCGACGCGCTGCGCAGCATCGACTCCAGCGCTTCGGCGATGCCCTCGCGGGCGAGCCGTCCTTCGGCGAATGCGGCAAAGACGGCGAACACGGCGGCGTCGCCGAGACGCTCCGGCCGAAGGCCGGCGCGGCGGAAGGCCTTGAAGCGTTGTATCAGGATGACCGACGCGAGGACCGGATCGACTCGCAACTCATCGACCAGCCGATCGAACAGGGCGGCGCTCGGCGAAACGGCCAGCGGCTCGATGATGTCTTTCGGCAAACGCATCGCTTCGTACCGCGCCAGTCGCTGCCATATCGGCTCTGGCAGCGCGGCGCGGATGCTTCGGAGGCGGTCTTCGGCGATCCTCATCGGCGGCAGATCGGTGTCGGGGTACATTCGCTCGGGGCCGGGCAGGACGCGCTCGAAGCCGTTGGTGCCGTCCTTGTGCGCCTGGCGCGTATCGCTCGGCACGCCGCGCGTCGCCTCGCGGGCGCGAATGGCGATTTCCTCGCAGGCGGTGCGGCAGTCCGCTTCGGGACCCCAGACGAGAATCAGCGCGTCGCCGTCGCCGGCGCGCATGCGCCGCCGCACGTCCTTCCAGTCGCGGACCGACAGGAGGTCGGCGGCCGTGTCGGAATGGACCATGTTGGGCAGTTGCGTCAGGCAGGCGATGACCCGGATGCGATCGGAGAACTCGCGGGCGAAGGTCGTTTGCTCCTGCGTCGGTTCGTTAAGCATGCCGACGAAGCCGCCGAGGTCGACGCCGAAGACGCGGTGTCCGGCGTCGACCGCTTCGCGGATCGGCGGGAAATGGGACCGGGCGACGGCCCGCGTGACGTCCTGCGCCGAGTGATGGAGGGTCTGATCCGTCACGCCGCGGCGCTGAAGCTCATCGCGGATGCGCAGCAGGGCGCACTGGCGCACGGCTTCGTTATGGACGAGGAGCGGGATGCGCTGAATTTGCGGCACGCCCTTGATCTCGATGCGCGTTCCGCCGCGGACGCTGACGTTGACGTCTTCGCGGCCGGCGCCGTAGCCGGTGCGGACCTTGCCCGTGCTGCGGGCCAGCAGGCGGATGAGCTGGCAGACCTCGGCGGCTTCCTGCGGCGTGCGCATGTCGGGGTCGGTGACGGTTTCGATCAGCGGCATGCCCAGTCGGTCGGTCAGCAGGACGCGGTCGTGGCCGACGTCGGAGACTTCGCGGCAGGAATCCTCCTCGATGGATAGCTGCGTGATTCCGATCCGCCGGTCGCGATAGGGGATCGACCCGGAGACGCCGAGGATGGCGGTGCGCTGGAAGCCGGTGGGGATCGAGCCGTCGAGGTATTGCTTGCGGGCGATGTGAATCTCGCTGACGAGGTTGAGGTCGAGGAGCATGGAGATTTCCAGGGCGATGTCGATGGCCCGCGGATCGGGGAAGAAGGGCGGGGTGTCGTCGAATTCGTAGGTGCAGACCGTGTCGTGATGGATGCGGTAGAAGATGTTCTTTCGCGTCTTCTTCTCCATCAGGGCGGTGCCGTCGTATTCGCCGAGTTCCGACAGCGTCGGCCGCATGTGGCGCAGGACCTCGGCGTCGTAGTCGGCGCGGTAACGGCCCGCCGGGCAGCGGCAGAAGAGCTTTCGCTTGGTGAGAAGCTGCTGGTGCACTTCGAGCCCGCACTTCAGGCCGATGGCGGCGTAGTCGTCGGCCGTCATGCGCTCAAAGGGCTTCAAGGGCGGGTTCATGACTGAGTGGCTCCGTCGCGCCGGTCGGGCGACGGCACGATTCTAACGGGTGAGGGGTCGGGATTCGAGCGACGGCGCTAGCGCATCAGTGCGCGGAGGTCGATCTTCTCCCGGTCGGTGCGCGGCAGGGCGTCGTAGAACTTCCATTCGTCGGGAAGCATGTACGCCGGGAGACGCGCGCGGCAAAAGGCGATCAGTTCCGCCTCGGCGATGTCGCCGCCGTCGCGGGCGGCGATGCAGGCGCGGAGGCGATTGCCGAAGACCGGGTCGGCGCAGGGCACGACCGCCGCCTCGGCGACGACGGGGTGCTTCGCCAACGCCGCCTCCACTTCACCGGGTTCGATGCGATGGCCGCGGCACTTGATCATGCGGTCGATCCGGCCCTCGAAGAGAAGGACGCCGTCCGACCGGGCGCGCGCCCGATCGCCGGTACGGTAGGCGATCACGCCGCCTTGCGGGGCGGGTACGAGGCGACTGGCCGTCAAATCGGCGTCGCCGAGGTATCCCGAAGTCACCGTCGGTCCGGCGACGAGCAGCTCTCCCGATTTGCCCGGCGGCACGGGCCGCATCCCGTCATCGACGATCCAGACGCGCGTGTCGGTGATCGGCCGGCCGATGGGAAGCGGCGCATCATCCGCCAGGTCGTCGGCCGTCACGCGGTGGTGGGTGCAGACGTTGGTTTCGGTCGGGCCGTAGAGATTGGTAAGGACCGGCCGCGGCAGCTCGGCGGCGATGGCCTTCAGGGCGGCCTTGGGCATCGCTTCGCCGGCGAAGATGACGTGGCGGAGGCGCGACAGATCGTGGGCTCCGAGTCGGCCGCGAAGCTGCATCATCACCAGCGCCGAGGGGACCGAATACCAGACGCTGATCCGCTGGTCGGCGATGAACTTCGCCATCTGATAAGGAAACATCTTTATCCGCTCGGGAACGGGAATCATCGCGGCGCCGGCGCGGACGGCGGCGAAGATGTCGAACGTGGAGAGATCGAAGTTGTACGGTGCGTGATTGGACAGGACGTCGGCGGCGGTCAGCGCGAATTGGCGGACGGACCACTCGGAGAAGTGGAGCAAGCTGCGGGTCGTGATCTGCACGCCCTTGGGGCGGCCGGTCGAGCCGGAGGTGAACAAGACGTTGGCCAGGCCGTCGCGCGGGGCCAGGGGATCGCCGACGGCCGGCGGGCCCGAGAGCATCTCGGCGATGGGCGTCGCGCCGTTGGCCGCGCGGCCGGCGAAGCAGGGCCGGGAAGGGGGCAGGCCGGCGGGCAATTGGCTCGCGGTCCAGATCTGAATGTCCGCGTCTTCGGCGATCATGGCGGCGCGTTCGGCGGGCCAGGCGGGGTCGATGGGAACGTAGGTGGCGCCGGCGCGAATGATGCCGAACAGGACGACGATCGCGTCGATGGATTTCGTGAACGACAGCGCCACGCGGACGCCGGGCGCGGCGCCGCGTTCCGCCAGCGCGCGGGCGGCGCGGTCGGCGGCATCGAGCAGTTGGCGATAGGTCAAAGTTCGGTCGGCGAATCGGATCGCCGGGCAATGGCCGTGGCGGTCCGCCGCGTGTTGAAGCAGAGGATAGAGCGACTCGCTCATGTTTCTGCGCCGCGCGGGACGCCGCTAACTGGCCTTGTGCTCGGAGATCCACTTGACCAGTGAATCCACGGAGCCGATCCGTTCGGGCGTCACCTCGTGATCGGGAAGATTCACGCCGAGTTTCTGTTCGACGAAAACGAGGAGCTGCATGAGGCGAAGCGAGTCCATGCCGGCCTCATAGAGATCGGCATCGTCGGCCGGCCACTGTGCCGCCGGCGTGGGGATCAAGGTATCGAACAGGTAGCTTCGGATTTGCTCGCGCGCTTCCATCGGGCCCTCTCACGAAGTCGTCAAGGAGCGCAAAAATCTAGTGCCGTCCCGTTCGCCTGTCAACGCAGTCGCGCCGCGGCGCCCGGGAAACGAGCCGACGTGCGTCGACCGCGGCCGGGCCGAAGGGGTTGTCGCGTTTGCGAATCGGGTCAGGTGGCGTCGCCGGCCGCGGCGCCCGCGGCGGCCAGGGCCTGCTCATCGCCGCCGGCCGACTTGACGCCTTCAAAACTCAGCTTCTTGTCGCCCTCGGCGTCGATGATGGAGACGACGATTCGGTCCTTGCCCTTGTAGGCGCCTCGGAGGAGGTTCTCGCTGAGGGGGTCCTCGACGTGTTGCTCGATGGCGCGGCGGAGCGGCCGGGCGCCGAATTTTTCATCGGTCCCCTTTTCGAGGAGCCATTCCTTGGCTTCGTCGCTGAGCTCGAGGGTCAGTCCGTGGTCGCTGAGGCGTTTGAAGACTTTTTCCAGTTCGAGATCGACGATGCGGGTGAGGTCCTGGTGGTTGAGCTTGTGGAAGACGACGACCTCGTCGACGCGATTGAGAAACTCCGGGCGGAAGTGGTTGTCCAGCTCCTGCTTGAGCATGTTGCGCATCTTCTCGTAGCTCATGTCCTCGTCGCGCTTTTCGAAGCCGAAGGTCGACTGGTGCGTGATCTTGTCGGCGCCGATGTTGCTGGTCATGATCAGGACGGTATTGCGGAAATCGACGTGGCGCCCGAACGAGTCGGTCAGACGGCCCTCCTCCATGATCTGAAGGAGCATGTTGAACACGTCGGGGTGGGCTTTCTCAATCTCGTCGAGCAATACGACGGCATAAGGCCGGCGGCGGATGCGCTCGGTCAATTGGCCGCCTTCCTCGTAGCCCACGTATCCCGGAGGGGCGCCGATCAGGCGGCTGACGTTGTGCTTCTCCATGTATTCCGACATGTCGATGGTCATCAGCGCCTCTTCGGACCCGAACATGAACTCGGCGAGACTCTTGGCCAGAAGGGTTTTGCCGACGCCGGATGGGCCGATGAAGATAAAGCTGCCCATCGGACGGTTCGGGTCCTTCAGGCCGCTGCGCGACCGGCGGACGCTGCGGGCGACGGCGCTGATGGCCTCCTGCTGGCTGATGACGCGCTTGTGCAGTTCGGTCTCCAGTTCGAGCAGGCGCTGGGCCTCTTCCTTCTCCAGCCGCGTCAGGGGCACGCCGGTCATCTTGCTGACGACTTCGGCGATGATCTCCTCGTCGACGACGCCGTCGATTTCGTTGCGGCGGTCGTGCCAGTTGCGTTCGATCTTCTCCTTCTCGGCGGCCATGGAGATGGCCTTGTCGCGAAGGTCGGCGGCGCGCTCGTAGTCGGCGTTGCGCACCGACTCGTCCTTCTCCAGACTGAGTTTCTTGATGTTCTCTTCGAGGGTGGTCAGTTCGGTGGGCTTGGTCATGGCCCGGAGGCGGACGCGGGCGCCGGCCTCGTCGATCACGTCGATGGCCTTGTCGGGCAGGACGCGCGAGGGGATGTAGCGCATCGACAGCTCGACGGCGGCGCCGAGCGCCTCGTCGGTGATCTGCACGCGGTGATGGGCCTCGTAGCGGTCGCGCAGCCCCTTGAGGATCAGGTACGTCTCGTCGCGCGTCGGGGCCTCGACGATGATCTGCTGGAACCGTCGCTCCAGGGCCCCGTCCTTCTCGATGTACTTGCGATATTCGTCGAGCGTCGTGGCGCCGATGCACTGGATCTCGCCGCGCGACAGGGCCGGCTTGAGCACGTTGGAAGCGTCGATCGCGCCCTCGGCGCCGCCGGCGCCGACGAGGGTGTGCAACTCGTCGATGAAGAGAATCACGTTGCGTGCCCGCCGCACCTCGTTCATGACCGCCTTGATCCGCTCCTCGAACTGCCCGCGGTATTTCGTTCCCGCGACCATCATGGCCAGATCGAGGACGACGATGCGCTTCTCGGCCAGGAGTTCCGGCACGTCGTTGCTGACGATCCGCTGGGCGAGGCCCTCGACGATCGCCGTCTTGCCGACGCCGGCCTCACCGAGCAGGACGGGATTGTTCTTGTAGCGGCGGCACAGAACGACGAGCAGCCGCTCGATTTCGTTGGCCCGGCCGATGACCGGGTCGAGCTTGTCGTTGCGGGCCATTTCCGTCAGGTCGCGGCCGAACGAATCCAGCGCCGGGGTCCGGCTCTTGCCCCCCTTGCGGCTGGTTTCCGGGCCCGCGGCGGCGGCGCCTTCCTCGGACTCGACGCCGGCGCCGAGCAGGTTGAGCACTTCCTCGCGGACCTCTTCGAGCTTGATGCCGAGATTCATCAACACCTGGGCGGCCACGCCGTCTTGCTCGCGAAGAAGGCCGAGGAGAAGGTGCTCGGTGCCGACGTAGTTATGATTGAGATTGCGGGCTTCCTCGATGGCGAACTCGATCACCTTCTTGGCCCGCGGCGTCTGCGGCAGCTTGCCCATGGTGACCATGTCCGGACCGCTCTTGACGAGCTTCTCGACTTCGAGGCGGACCTTGCGCAGGTCGACTTCGAGATTCTTCAACACGTTGGCCCCGACGCCGCTCCCCTCCTTGACCAGGCCCAGGAGGATGTGCTCGGTGCCGATGTATTCGTGGTTGAACCGCTGGGCTTCCTGATTGGCCAGGGCCATCACTTTCCGTGCGCGATCCGTGAATCGTTCGAACATCCGTATGGTCCTTTTCCTGGCGTCCCCGCCCCCTGCCGGCCGGAACGGTTTCGAGACGACACCACTGCGTCGAGTCCAGAGGCGTCGCCGCAACGCCCACCCGCTCCGAGGTTCGATCCCCTCAGATGGCGGCGGGCCATCATCGCGTGTGGCCCATTCTAGTAGCCCCACGACGGGTCTTCAATGCCGCAATTTACAGGACGCATCGGTGCGGACCCGCGGCTCGGTGATTGTATCGGTTTGATCGCGGAACGTGTGCAATCCCGAATCGAGACGACCGCCTAGCGGCGGCGCATCCATGGAATCGCCAGCGCCAGAAGAAGGCCGCACGCGGGCTCGGGCACCACCGTGATGAGAAAACTGTGGTCGCCCCGATTATCGGCGAATGGGTTATCGAACATTCCGATGAACAGGTATCCCGACGATGATGCTTCCGCGGACACGTCGAGATCGTGCCGGTCCGAAAGCGACGCGCGATCCTGAATGAACAGGACCGATTCGCCCTCGAGCGGGACCGGGGATACCAGGTAAAGCTCGCCGTCCGGAAAATAGTCGCGCATCAGTTCGGGGCCCGACAGCGGGGAGATGAGCCCCATGTCGAAATTGGACATGACCCAGTGCGGACCGCCCACCAGGATGACGCCGCTGCCGGCCAGATCGACACGGTTGCCCGCGTCGATCCAGATCCCGGTGTTCAGAAGATGGACGTGATCGTTGTAGGCGTTGTTCGTCGTGCTGACGTAGCTGAACGTATACACCGACGATCCGAGTGCCGGCCGGGCAGCCAGGGCGAGAAACAGTGCCGCGACGCTGTGGCGCACCTGCCATCGAATAGCCATGAGTTGACATCCGCGGGGATGGTGACGGCCGCGGGCCGCACTTCCCCCCGAATGCGGCCGGCCCGAAATCCCAATCTACGGTATTCCGGCGGCGCCGTGAAAGTGAAGCGGCGAACCGATGCAAAACGACACGGGGGAACCATGGCCGTTTCGGACGTGGCTGCGACGCAGGGCGGTCCGCTTATTTCGGAACCGCGCGCCGGCCGCGCGCCGAAGCGGGGGTTTTCGGAACCGGACCGCGGAACGTCGGATCGTGGAGCGCCCGACGCCTATTCGCGGGCGGCGCCGATGGCCTGGCGGGCTTCCTGTTCGTGGACGCGGCGCCGGTCATATTTCAGCACGCGCTGCCACATGCGCCGGGCCCCTTCGCGATCACCCTCGTGCGTGTAAAGCCGCGCCCACAGGACGTGCATTTCGACGTTTTCGGCGTCGAGATGGGCGGCGCGCTTGAGATTCGCCAGGGCGGCGGTGACGTCTCCGCCATCGAGCGCCGTTTTCGTTTCCCGAAGCAGGTCGCGAAGATTCTCGTCGCATTGCCGCTGAAAGGCGCGCTGCCGGACGAGCAACACCTGCGACAGGAACCAGGCGAGGGCCGCCAGGGAAGCGGAAAGCCAGGTGAGCCAGGCGGGTATCGCGGCGGGGGCGATGAAGGCGCCGGCGACGGCGAGATTGCCGCAGGCCCCGAAAAACAGGCCCAGCGAAGCGCCCAGCCATTCGCGGCGGCTCCGTATCAGCCCGGCGCCGGGAATGATGAGATTAATCAGCCAACTCACCTGGGCCACCGCTCGCGAAGCTCAAGAAGCCACCGCCACGGACTTGCCGGAATCCGGGCGCTCGATGATCATCGGCTCGGAGAGCTGCATCCAGGTGGCAAAGAGGACCGGGGCCACGGCGATGGTCACCGCCCCCAGGGTCATGCCCAGCCACGATCGCCCCTGTTTCGTGTTGCGCGACTGGCCGAGACTGCGAAAGCCGAGGATGCCGCCCGAAGCGCCAAGAATGACCGCCACCGGGGTCATCGCAAGGATGAACGGCTTGCGATACTGCGACAGTCCGATCTGCGTGTTATACGGAATGACCCAGTTCGTGGTATCAAGGTTCTTCAGTACGGCGAGGGCCAGCACGGCAATGCACGCCAGCCCCGCGAAACTGGCGAGCATACCAAAAGTGGCCTGGGTATCGTACAGTCGAAAATTCGGCATTTTCATGGGTCGCGTTCCTCATCTCAGGGCTCGATCGGCGACGGGGCGTCCGCGCTCGGAGATGCTCATCGAGAGTGCCGGACGCACCGGGCTTCAATTATAATTCCCCGGCGACAATACGCCATCCGGGCCGGCGCCGTCCGGGCCATTGGCGCCGGCGGGCCGGCGGGCAGGCGATGGAGCGGCACCGGCGCGTGAAGCACCAGTGGAGGCAGTTGGATGAGCGACAACGCGACTGCGGGCGTGGAACCGGCCATCCGGGTGATGATGATGCCGCGGGATACCAACGCCCAGGGGACGATCTTCGGCGGCGTGATCCTCAGTCATATCGACCAGGCCGGCGCCATCGCCGCCCGCAGAATCGGCTGCCAGAAGGTCGTGACGGTGGCGATGGACTCGATCGAGTTCCACGAGCCGGTCTTCGTCGGGGACGTATTGAGCTTTCTCGCCGAGGTGGTTCGCGTGGGCCACACGTCCATTCGCGTCCGGGTGCGCGTCGAGGCGGAACGTTTCGAGCCGCCGTGCCAGCGCGTGGCGGTGACCGGCGCCGAGATCGTCTACGTCGCCGTGGACGAGCATCGCCGGCCCGTCCCGGTCAAGACGTCCTCCCCGCCATAGGTCGTCATCTTCATAGGTCGTCCTCTCCGCCGCCGAGAAACGTCGTTCCGGGTCGCGTCAACGCTTCAGGTGCGCCCCCGAAGCTGATACAATAGCGGGGTCGTTGAACTTCGACGGCCATTGATTGGAATTGTGACGCCGGGAATCGGCGCCGCCGCGCGTCGGTCGGTTCGCGTCACAAGGCACGGTGGGGCATGGCGGGTCGAACCGGTTCCCGAAGCGCGCACGTACTGAACGGGTTCCTTGAGGGGATCTCCCGTACGGCGTTCGACTATTATCGCGATCAGATCACGGAGCTCGCCGGCAACAGGAGCGGAGTCTACGCCCTCTACAAGGATGCGCGGCTCTATTACGTCGGGCTGGCCGTCGACCTGCGCAGGCGCGTCCGCCAGCACCTGAACAACCGCCACGGCAGAAAGTGGAATCGCTTCAGTCTGTACCTCGTGCGGAACGACAACGCCCTGCGAGAACTCGAAGCGCTGATCACGCGGATCGCGCGGCCGCGAGGCAATCGACAACGGGGCCGACTTCCGGCGGACCAGAACAAGCTCGCCGCCCTCAAGCAGAAGGCGGAGACGGCACAGAAGCACCAACTGGATACCGTTCTCGGGTCGGCCGGCCGAGGAAACTGCGATATTCGGCCCGACATCCGACGCCGGTCAAAGTCCTGTCTGGAGGGCGTTCTCATGCCCCTGTTGCGCCCCGGCCGCAAGCTTAGGGCATCCTACAGGATAGTCGTCATCGAAGGCCGCGTCACGAAGGACGGCCGAATCCGAATCTCTCAGGGAGTCTTCGCGTCTCCCTCCGCCGCGGCGCGGGCGGCCGTCGGCGTGCGCATCAACGGCTGGTCGTTCTGGACGTTCCGCGGCGGCGACGGGAAATGGCGGCCAATCGACGCCCTTCGCCGTCGCCGGGGCGGATTTCACGCCGCAACGAACGGACCGAATGCCCGGGCGTAGCCGTCCAGCATCTGCGCCGCCTTGTTCCGGACCGAAGCGTCGCCCAGGGACTCGGCCGACTCCAACTCGAACGCGGTCGCAAAATAGAAGAACTCCCGGTCCTCGCGATAGTGTTCGACCGGCGGATCGATCCACGCCAGGCCCGCCTCCTCGAAGCCCATCTCCACGAATTCTGACATCGTGTCGCCGGACTCCTCGATCTTTTCCTCGAAGTCCTCGCTCTTCCATCGGTCATTCGTCAGGACGCCGACGCGCACCTGGGGAATCAGTGGACGGATCGCAATCTCGAACCACACCTGGTCGTTCTCCGCTGAGCGCCAGCGAAGAGCCAGCGTCGAACCGTCCGGTCGATCCCGTCGGGCGCAGCCGGCGAATCGAGGATCGTCTTTGAATCGCGCTTCTATTTCATCGCGAAATGCGTGAACGGCCTTGCGAAGCCCGTCGGCATCGGTCATTGGATTCCTCCAGACTCTCCCGCCCGCGTTCACCCCCTCGGCGCTGCCCGCCGGAGGGTCGGCGGCGCGGCGCACCGGCACGGCCGTGTTCATCGCGCGGGGGCGCATTGAGACCCCGGCAGATTATCCGGGAGATCGGAGTTTCGCGGAAGTGCGGGCGCCGAGCCGTACCAACAGACGCCGCCGCATCATCGTCAGCGGCCTGAAGATGGCGCGATGCCATCGAATCCACGTCGGCGCGAAATGGGACTCGTCGAGTTCCCGCGTGTCGAGCTGGTCCGGACGAAGGCGGCGCCAGTGCTTGAGCAAGTGGTAGCGATCGGCGGCCTGAAGCACCGCCAGCCATCGCCGGGCCGGCCAGCAGCGCCCCCCGCGGGCGTCCGGCACGTGCCAGGAGATTTGAAAATCGATCAACCAGGGGCGTCCATCGGCGCCGTGCAGGATGTTCTCGCGTTTTTCAAAATCGACGTAGGCCGCCTGCCGCCGGTGAATCGCCGCGAGCATCGATTCCAGCCGCGGGAAAAAATCGTCCGCGACGACGTCGCCCTTCGCCAGGGGACGGCCCTCGGCGAATTCGTGAACTAGGCCCGTCGGCCCGACGCGCCCGGTGAGCTTCGGGATTCCATCGATATCGCGGACCAGCGAGAACAGTCGGCACTCGTGAAAGCAAAGGATCCGGCCGATCCATTCCATCGGCAGCCCGAAGAGCGGATAGGTTCGCCCGATCTTGAGCACGACTTTCGCGCCGGCGCCCTCGTACAGCGTCGTGGCGGCAAAGAAATCGTGCTTGAAGACCGTCAAGCGACGAAAGTCCTCGCCGTGCAGCGAGAACCGCTCGGGCGGGTCCTGCGGTCCCAGAGCAAACAGCCAGGGCCGCCGCTGACGCGATGTCGCGCGAGGGTATTCCGTCATGGGGTTCTCAGCCGCGATCGGCAAGGCGCCGTCGGCGTCGGCCATTTGGCTCGCTACGGCCGTCGCCGAACGGCCATTGCGTCACCGGGCAAACCCCGGCCGTCGCGAGCACACCTTCGTGATTTCACGATAACTTATTTTCCGCGGCTTGTCCGAAATCGGCTGGTTGTCGAGAATCTGGATACCTATGATCCGTTGACGAATGCACAACAAGCCCCAATCGGCGCGGCTCGAGGCGCAAGGAACCTGCCGGCGGCGGCCGGCCGCCGAGCCCGAGCACGCCCCGATCCTTCCTGAGTGATCGAATTCGGAGTGGCGATTCATCATGCTACGGCGGAAAACAGCGGCCTACGCCCTGCTGGCCATGTATCACATCGCCAGGGAGCAATCGGGCGAGACATCGCACCGGGGAATCCGCGCCGGCGAGATCGCGCAGCATTTCAAACTGCCCAGGGCCTACGCGGCGAAGATTCTCAGCCAACTGGCCTCGGCCGGCATTCTGTCTTCCGAACGCGGCCCGCGCGGCGGCTTTCGCCTTGCCAAGGCGGTCGAGGATATCACGCTCTATGAAGTGCTCCACGGCGTCAGCGCCGTCGACTTCGACCGCGACAACGGCTTGGCCCTCAAGGGGCTGCCCACGGGCGTCCAGGCGTTCCTGACGCACACGCAGGAGGACGCCAACAGGATCCTCGGCGAGGTCTGGAGCAAGACCAGTCTGGCTGACCTGCTGCGCCGCGAGGGCTAGGATCGCCGCGGCGTCTGCAAGAATCGAATGGAGCGGGGAACGCCGAATCATGCGCGCGGGTCCCGCTCCTTCGAGGATGAGGCGATCTCCGCCAGCGCATCTTCCGCGGCCGCGACCGTCGCGCGAATGATTTCCTCCGTGTGCGCCAGTGAAACAAACCACGCCTCGAAGCGGCTGGGCGGAAGGTGAAACCCGCGGGCCAGCATCGCGTGAAAGAACGCGGCGAACCGCCGGGCCTCGGTCGCCTGCGCATCCTTGAAGCATCGCACCGGCCGGCCGCTAAAGAAAAGCGCCAGCATCGACCCGGCGCGTTGCACGATTCCGGTCACCCCGGATCTTTCCAGCGCCCGCAACAGTCCTGCCTCCAACGAGGCAGACGCGCGTTCCAGAGTTGCGTAGGCGTCGTCGTCGAGTTGCTGCAACGTCGCCAGACCCGCTGCCATCGCCAGAGGATTTCCCGAGAGCGTGCCGGCCTGGTACACGGGGCCGCACGGCGCAACCTGTTTCATCAAGTCGGCTCGCCCGCCGTATGCCCCGACCGGCAATCCGCCGCCGATGATCTTGCCGAGCGTCGTCAGGTCGGGTGCGATTCCGTAGAGCCCCTGCCCGCCGGCCGGACCGACGCGAAAGCCGGTCATCACTTCGTCGAAGATCAGCAATGAGCCGTGGGCGGCCGTGATTTCGCGGAGCGCCTCCAGAAATCCCGGCGCCGGCGGCACGACGCCCATGTTGCCGGCGATCGGTTCGACGATGACCGCGGCGACATCGCTGCCGCGCCGTTCAAAGGCCCCGCGAAGCGCGTCGCGGTCATTGAACGGCACGACGATCGTCGATTCGACCGCGCCGCGGGGGATGCCCGGCGAATCGGACAGCGACAGCGTGGCGACGCCCGACCCGGCGGCCGCCAGCAGGGCGTCGACGTGTCCGTGGTAGCATCCCTCGAACTTGACGATTCGGTCGCGCCCGGTCGCGGCCCGTGCCAGGCGGATGGCACTGGCCGTGGCCTCGGTCCCCGAATTGACCATGCGCACCATCTCGATCGACGGCATTCGGGCGACGATCTCTTCGGCCAGCAGGACCTCCGGCGGGCAGGGCGTGCCGAAGCTCGTGCCGCCCTCGATCGCGGACGCCAGGGCGGCGCGCACGGCGGCGTTGGCGTGGCCCAATATCATCGGGCCCCATGACCCGATGTAATCGACGTAGCGCCGCCCGCTCGTGTCGAACAGATGGCATCCTTCCGCCCGGTCGATGAACGGCGGCGAGCCCCCGACGGCGCCGAAGGCGCGAACCGGCGAGTTCACCCCGCCGGGCATCACGCGCTGGGCGCGACTGAACCAGTGATTGGCGTCGTCAGACTTCATGAGCCAACCATCCGTCGCAGGATACTCGCCCGCGCAGCGCCGCGGCGGCTTCTTTCGCGAAATAGCTGATGATGATATCGGCGCCGGCGCGCTTGATCGCGGTGAGTGTTTCGAGCATGACGCGCGGCCCGTCGATCCAGCCGTTGGCGGCGGCGGCGCGGATCATGCTGTATTCGCCGCTGACCTGATACGCCGCCAGCGGAACCTCGGGGTGACGGCCGCGCAGCGAGGCGATCACGTCGAGATAGGCCCCGGCGGGCTTGACCATCAGTATATCGGCGCCCTCGGCCAGGTCGGCGTCGGCCTCGGCGAGGGCCTCTCGCCCGTTGGCGGGGTCCATCTGGTGGCCGCGCCGATCGCCGAACTTCGGCGCGCAGGCGGCGGCGTCGCGAAACGGTCCGTACAGCGCCGAGGCGTATTTGACCGCGTACGACAGGATCGCCGTATCTGCGTAGCCCGCCTGATCGAGGCCGTGGCGGATCGCCGCGACCTGCCCGTCCATCATGGCGCTGGGGGCCACGACGTCGGCGCCGGCGGCGGCATAGGCGACGGCGGCGCGGGCCAGCAGCGGCAGCGTCGCGTCGTTGTCGACGATCCCGTCGCGCACGATGCCGCAGTGGCCGTGATCGGTGTATTCACAGAGACAGACGTCGGCGATGACGACGATCCGGTCGCTGGCGGACCTGATCCGCGCGATGGCGGCGGGAATCACCCCGTCGGCGTCGTAACCGGCGGACCCGGCGTCGTCCTTGTCGGCGGGTATGCCAAACAACAGGACGCTCTTGATGCCGCACTCGGCGACGCGCTCGATCTCGCGCGGCAGATCGTCGAGCGCCCATCGATTGACGCCCGGCATCGAGGGGACTGGCCCGGCATCCTCGCGGCGCTCGGCGACGAAGATCGGATAGACGAAATCGTCCGCGGTCAGCGTGGTCTCGCGGACCATGTCGCGGAGCAGCGGCCGATTGCGAAGGCGGCGCAGGCGTTGAAATGACAGTTGCGACGTATCGTGCAGTGACTGTTTCATCATATGACGATCCCTTCTTCGGTTGGGTGTTGAATGGGCAGGTTGGCGCGGCGGTCCCGATTCGCGGGCATCGCCGACGTGAACAGTTCCTCCAAAGCGTTGACGATTCCCTTCGCCGTGTGATCGCTCGCCACGGCGTCGACGGTCAGGCCTGCGTCGCGGGCGGCGGCGGCCGTCGTGGGGCCGATGCAGACGATCGTACCCAACGGCAAATTCGCAACGAGGCCGAGGGCGACGAATCGATTGACCGCCGTCGGGCTGGCGAAGACGACGGCGTCGACCCCGCGGGCCAGGTCGCGCGCCAGCGACGCGGGCGGGGCGGCGTCGACCGTGCGATAGGCGACGGGCGCGTCGACGAGCGCGCCGGCGGATCGCAAGTCGTCCGCCAGACGCTGCGGCGCGCGGTTGCCGCTCGGCCAGAGGATTCGTGCCCGTGCGGATTTCGGCCCCAGCATCGCCGCCAGCGCATCGGCCGTGTGCGGCTCGGCGATGAGATCGGCGATCAGGCCTTGCCTGCGAAGCCCGCGCGCGGTCGCCGGTCCGAGGGCGGCGATGTGCGCAGCACTCAATTTGCGGGCATCCCAACCGCGGGCGCGAAGCCGTCGGGCCAGGGCGCGCACCGCGTGCTGCGAGGTAAAGACGATCCAGTCATAGTTTGCGATGTTTTCAATCGCGCCGTCCAGTTCCGAGTCGGGCTCGAGATACTCAATGCGAATCAGCGGAGCGGCGATGACCCGCGCGCCGCGGTCGCTCAGTCTTCGGCGAAGGTCGCTCGCCGACGAGGCCGCCTGCGTGAGAACGATCCGCCTGCCGTACAACGGCATGGCACTTGCCAACCCGCTGTCGATCACGTCGCGACCAAGCCGCACTACGTCGCCGATGACCGTGACGACCGGTGCCTTCAGGTCGGCGGCTTCGGCGGCGGACGCCAGCGACGCCAAATCGGCGAAGACGTGGCGCTGTTGCGGCGTCGTCGCCCGCTCGACGCAGGCGGCGGGGGTCTGCGGCGGCTTGCCCGCGGCGATCAATCGGTCCGCCACGATTCGCAAATCGGCGCGGCCCATGAGCACGACGACAGTATCTATCGCCGCCAGCGCGCCGAAATCCAATGCCAATTCGCCGTCACCGGTCCGCCCCGTCACGATGGCGATTCCGCGGGCCAAGCCCCGCTGCGTCAGGGGAATGCCCAGCGATGCGGGACCGGCGATCGCGCTGCTGACGCCCGGCACGACGATGCAGGGAATGGCCGCCGCCTCACAGGCCGCCTGCTCCTCGCCGCCGCGGCCGAAGACGAACGGGTCGCCGCCCTTGAGTCGAACGACGGTGCGTCCCCGCACTGCGCGATCGACGAGGATCGCGTTGATCCGTTCCTGCGACGGCGCGGGTTGGTTCGGCGTCTTGCCGACGTCGATGATCTCGGCATTGCGCCGCGCGATTCCCAGTAGTTCCAGTGGAATCAGGCGGTCGTGAACAATGACATCGGCGCGCTTCAACAGTCGGCGCCCGCGGACGGTGATCAGTTCAGGATCGCCGGGGCCGGCGCCGACGAGATAGACGATTCCCTTTGTTGGTTTCATCTCACCGCCCCCACGTTCTGCGATTCCCTCGACGTGACCGCGTCGATCGTCGCCGCCGCAGTCTCATGTGGATCAGTCCCCGTCACCATCACGTCACGGCGGCGTGTGCCGTCCGGCGACAATAGCCGCGCCCGCAGCGTGATCGTGCCGGCGTCGACCGTGGCCAGCGCGGCGGCGATGCGCATGGCGTCGAATTCGAAAGGGCGCAGGAATTCCAGTTCGGCCGCAACCGCCCGGCGCGTCTCCGCGTCGTCGAGGGCGGCGCAGATCGTCCACGTCGCGTCATCGTCGCCGCGGACCTGCACCGCCAGCGCCCCCTGCGCGGGCGCGGGCAAGAACGCTTCGAGTGAGAACGTCTCGGCCGCTTCCGCCAACATGTCGAGCCGCGCCAGTCCGGCGGCGGCGAGAATCGCGGCGTCGAACCGCCCGGCCCGCACCTGGGCGACGCGGCCTTCCACCGGCCCGCGCATGGTCGCCGGTTTCAAGTCAGGGCGCTGGGCGAGCAACTGCGCCGCACGTCGTGGGCTGCTGGTGCCGATGATGGCGCCGGGAGGCAACTGATCGAGGCGGCGCCCGTGGCGCGAAACGAGACATTCTTCGACCAGTCCGCGCGGCAGGATCGCGGCGAGCCGCAGGTCGTCGGGCTCGGCGACGTTCAGATCCTTGCGGCTGTGCACCGCCAGGTCGATCTCCCCGCGGCGAAGCGCGTCCTCGATCTCGCCGCAGAACGGGGCGCTCGACGGCAGGTCGCCGATGGCGCGATCCGTGATGCGATCGCCGAGCGTCGATAGCTCGACGATCTCGACAAGCGTGCCGCGATCGTGCAGGGCGCGTGCCACGATGTCGGCCTGACGCAGCGCCAGCCGGCTGCCGCGCGTGCCGAGCCGCAGCACGCCGCGACGCGTCGCCCCCCCGCTGCCGCAGGCCGCCGGGCGCACATTTGGCACTGTCTCAGAACTTGTGGCACCGGCTAATAGCCGGTTAGCACCGGCCATTGGCCGGTGCGACATTGGCCGGTGCCACATTGGTATTTGCACGATGCGTATTGGCGACTTGAGACGGTGCCTTGACGCAAGCGGCGACGTGGCAAGATTCCAGATGACATCGACGATCGCCGGATAGGTCCCGACCGCGTCGTCGATCAGGTTTCGCCGATTGCCGATCGCGCCTTCGCGTGGGAGTCGATCCACCGATTCGCCCACACCCAGGCGCCGCGGAATGTCGCGGCGCACGTGCGGCCCGGGGCTGATCAGAAACGGAATGACCACGATCGTCGCGCAATCGAGAACGATTGGAATCTGTTCGACGCCGGGCGGCTCGTCGAGAAAGAACGCCGCGACGCGCCGGACCGTCGCCGTCGATTGCAGGGCGGCCGCGAGATTTTGTGTCGCCCGTCGGCTATTGGGATTTCGCTGGGCGCCGTGGCCGACGACGGCCGCGTCGACCTGCCGCGGATCGAGATCGTGGGCCGAACAGATGTCCGCAATACGGACGGAGACGATCCGCGCCATGTCGCGATGCACGCCGATCGGAGGCGTCTGCCGAATGCGCACGTCGCGGAACCTGCGATTTTTCGCGAGCTGGGCCGGAAGGAATTCGTCGCAATAGAACCCCTGGCTGGTCATGACCGGCACGACCGTCACGTCGCCGGCGTCGACCGCATCGAGCACTTCGCCGTATGTCGGCGCGCCCTGATGAAATGCCGCGACGACGGCGTCGAAGCCGCCGCGCGCTTCCAGCACCGAGGCGATTCGGCGTATCTGCGCATTGGCCGCCGGTTCGTGTCGTGAACCGTGGGCCGCAAGGATCAATGCACGCTTATTCATGCGACCGCCTCCTTGAGTCGGACGATCCGGCGATGCAGTGCCCGGCGAACGGTGCGCCTGGCGCCGGGCTCCAGCCGATCGGCCCATCGATGCAGTCGCACGATGGCCGGGGCGGCGCGGCGTGCGCGCATCCAGCCGGCGAAGCGTTGCAGCTCGTCCTCGACGATCGCTTCGGCGTCGCGTACGGCCCGGGGATCGGCGCGCGCCGGCGATTTGATCATGTCCAGATGCGTCAGCGTCACGAACGGCAGCGCGGCGGCGTCGGCCGCCACGTTTCGCGGCACGCCGAGATCGATAACGTGCAGCGGTTTGGCGCGTGCATCCAGTTCGTCGCGCGACACGATGGGCCCACTCGCCGCAGCGCAACCGATCAGCAAGTCGGCCGTGCGCAGCGATTCGCCCAGTCGATCGAGGCCGACCGCCTCGGCGCCGCAGGGTCTTGCGAGCCGCGCCGCGCGATCGAGGTGGCGACCGACGATGACGAGGCGAAGGTTGTCGCGTCGGGCGAGCTGCATGGCGACGTCCTTGGCCAGAACGCCGGCGCCGAGCACGACGACCGTGGCGCCCCCATTGCGAGGAACGGCCGCCAGCGCCTGCCGAACCGCAAGCCGGGCGAAACCCCCCGCTGATAGGCGCAGCGGCGTTTCGCATCGGACCCGCCTGCCGGCGTGAATCGCGGCGCGAAACATGGCGGACAACACCGGACCCGCGGATCGCTCGAGCAGCGCCGTCTGAAAGGCGCGGCGAACCTGTGAGAGAATCTGGTCCTCACCAAGGATGCGCGATTCCAGCCCGGCCGCGACCCGCAGCGCCCGTCGGGCCGCGTCGCGCCCCGACAGCGCGCGAACGTGCGGCGTCAGGGCGTCGCGCGGCAGACCGACCAGCGACGAAAGCCAATCGGGCCATCGACGATGGCGGTCGCGATCCTGCACGAGATAGATTTCGAACCTGCCGCAGGTGCTGAGCACGAGTCGCTCGTCGGCGATGCGCGCCAGCTCCGCCAGGAGCAGCGGGACGCGGTCCGTCACGGGGGCGAGCTTTTCGCGCAGCGCCAGGGCGGCGGTCTTGTGCGTCGCGCCGACGTAGAGCAATTGCTCCATCACGACACCACCGGCAGCGAGATCGTGCCCATCGTCGGCGTCTCGCTTCCCGTGATCTGTTGACGCGGCGGGCGCCCACCGGCGAAGCGTTGATAGAAATCTCCAAGCGCTTCGTCGGGAGCCCGCTGCTTCGCCCACGCCATCAGCAGGGGGCGCAGCGTAGAAAGGATGTCGCCCGTCGGTACGTCCGCGGCGTAAAGATCGGCCACGCGATCGCCGGCCAGTCCGCCGCCGACGAAGACGTGATAGACGTCCGGCCTGCGCCCGACGAAGGCGATGTCCGCCGTGTACGGTCTGGCACAGCCATTGGGGCAACCGGTCATGCGCAGGGTGATCGGCGCGTCGCGCAGGCCGAGCGATTCCAGCTCTTTCTCGAACTCGTCCACGACCGAGGGCAGCAAACGTTCCGACTCCGCAAGGGCCAACCCGCAGGTCGGCAGCGCGGGACATGCCATCGAATATCGTCGGGCGGCGGACAGATCGCCCGGCGGCGCGACGCCGTGATCGGCGAGACGCCTTTCGATGTCGTCGATCGCGGCGTCAGTCAAGTCGGTCAGCAGCACGTTCTGGCCCGGCGTCAGGCGCAGGGGCGGCCGATGGGCCGCGACGACCTCTCGCAGCGCCGACTTGACGCGCAGCTCGCCGTCGCGGTCGATGATGCGCCCGTTTTGAATGAAGACGCCGTAAAACGCGCGGCCGTCGCCCTGCGGATGGCGGCCGAGGTGATCGTGATAGGCCGGCGGCGGAAGATCGTGGGCCGGATGTAGCGGAAACGAGACGCGGCGGCGGAATTCGTCGGCGAATCGATCGATGCCCCAGTCTTGGATCAAGTATTTCAACCGGGCGTGGCGGCGGTCGGCCCGGTTGCCGTGATCGCGGAAGATGGCGGCGACGGTCCTGACCGCCTCGACGGCATCGGTCGGGGCTACGAGGCCGATCGGCTGCGCCAGCCGGGCGATGGTGTCGGGCTTGCCGTGGGTCATGCCCATGCCGCCGCCGACGAGCAGGTTGAAGCCGGCCACGCCGCCGTTTTCGACGATCGCGACAAGCCCGCAGTCGTGGTTGTAGATGTCCACGCAATTGTCGCTATCGAGGGCGATGGCGGTCTTGAATTTTCGCGGCAGGTAGGCGTCGCCGTAAAAGGGTTCTTCTTCCTGCGTGGTGACGACCTTTGCCTCGTCGAGCCAGATTTCGTGATAGGCGCGGGAGGCGGGCCGCAACTGTACGGCGATTTGCCGCGCCGTTTCCCGTAGGGCGGGATGGGCGGGGTCCGCCAGCGGGGCGGGGCAGGCCATGACGTTTCGCTCGACGTCGCCGCAGGCCGACAGCGTCGTCAGCAGGGCGTGATTGATGCCGGCGATGGTCCGCTTGAGATCGCCCTTGAGGACGCCGTGAAACTGAAATCCCTGGCGCGTGGTCACGCGGAGCGATCCGCCGCCGAAGTCGTCGGCGAGTGAGTCCAGCGCAAGATACTGCTCGGCGGTCAGCGCCCCGCCGGGAATCGCCAGGCGCACCATGAACGCATAGGCCTTGTCTTCGCCCGCCGCGCGGCGCTGCCGCCGCTGGTCGCGGTCGTCCTGCTGATAGCTCCCGTGAAATTTCAGCAGATTGGCGTCGGCCTCGGAGAAGTGCGCCGCCCCGCCGGCCAGCGTCGATTCAATGGCGCCGCGGAGATGCCGGCTGCCCCGCTTGAACCCCTCGACTTTCGATTCGTTCTTGCCGTCGTCCTTCGCCATGGGTCTTTCCTCTGCGGACCGCTCGCCCGCTGATGCCTGCGATCAGATGCCGTCGCCGTGAAGTCCGCACTCCGTCTTTGTCAGTCCCGCCCAGCGGCCGTCACGCGTGTACTCGCCGATCACCGAATCCGAAACCGGCTGCGTGCAGTGGGTGCAACCGACGGTCGGATAGCCGCGCTCGTGCAACTCGTTGTACGGCACGCCGTGGCTCCTGACGTATTCCCAGACGTCCGCCCGCTCCCACGCCGCCAGCGGGCTGAACTTGAGCGTCTGAAACTTCCAGTCCCACTCGAGCACGCGGATGTTGGCCCGGGTGCGCGACTGGCTGCGGCGCAGACCGGTGACCCAGACGTCGACCTCTCTCATCGCGGCGTGCATCGGATCGACCTTGCGAATCTGGCAGCACAGCGTCGGGTTGGTCTTCCACAGTTCGGGTCCGTGCCTGGCCGCCTGCTGCTCCGGGGTCATCGCCGTGCCCCGGTTCACGAAGGTCAGGTGCGGATAGCGGGCCGCGAGTTTGTCGCGCAGGGCATAGGTCTCGGGAAAGAAAAACATGGTGTCGAGATACACGACGGTCAGGGGCTCACCGTGCCGCGCGAACATGTCGATCAGCGCGCAGCCCTCCATGCCGAACGACGTGGATATCTCCATCCGCCGCCCGGCGAATTTCTCCAGTCCCCACGCCACCAGGGCCTGCGGGCTGCTGGTCTCGCCGATTGGCGTCCGGGCCGATCCCTCCAGTACGTTCAGTTCCACCGCCGTGAACTCCTCGTGCCCGTCGCCGCAGGCGCGAAAGCGAGCAAAAAAAAACGACCCGTCAGGAACCATTCCTGAGGGCCGTCAAAAATCTCTTCGCGATTCGAAGATCAGTGTTTTGCCGCTACCGTCAGGATGGTGCTCCCTCGACGTTGGAACAACAACAACAACAACAGCAGCAGCAGCAGCACGCGCGGCGATTCCGGCGCAATCGCAGGGCCGCGGCAAGCGACCGGATCAGGCGATGGCGAAATCGGGCGTTCTTCATGCTGTAACTAATGTAGTGCCGGGCGGCGGAAAGGTCAAGGTCCGCGGGGCCTGGCGCGATGGATCGGGCTACCCGTCGGAGTCCTCCAGGTCGGCCGTGCCATAGACCGCGTCTTCGTCCGATTCCATGTCGGCGTGGTATTCGCCCTCGGACTCCTCGCGATCCCGCTGCCTGCGAATCTGGTCCCATTCCCGCCCCGACAGCAGCACCTCGCGGGCCTGGCTGCCCTTGTAGTCACCGACGATGCCGGCGGCGGCCATCTGATCGATGAGCCGGCTGGCCCGCGAATAGCCGACCTCCAGCCGCCGCTGGAGCAGACTCACGCTGCCGCGCTGCGACTCGACGATGATCGTGACGGCCCTGTCGAACAGCGGATCGCGGCTGGTCGAGTCTTCCTCGCCCTCGGTCCGCAGCCGCTGGAGCTCGTGATGAAACTGCGGCTGCGCTTTTTCGCGCAGGTCGGCGATGACCGCCCGCAGCTCGTCGTCCTCGATGAACGTTCCCTGGGCGCGGACGAGCTTGGCGGTGCCCGGCGGAAGGAAGAGCATGTCGCCCTCGCCCATGAGCACTTCGGCGCCGTTCTGATCGAGGACGATGCGCGAGTCCATTCGGCTGGCGACGCGAAAGGCGATGCGGCTGGGGAGGTTGCTCTTGATCAGGCCGGTGACGACGTTGGCCTGCGGCCGCTGGGTGGCGACGACCAGGTGAATGCCGACGGCCCGGCTCTTCTGCGCCAGGCGGCTGAGGTGGTGCTCGACCTCCTTGCCGCTGGTCATCATCAGGTCGGCGAGCTCGTCGATGACGATGACGATGTACGGCAAGTGCGTCGGGATCTGGCGCTTCTCGTCCTCGGTCGTCGGCCCGAAGCGTTCGTAAATCTGCTCCTTGGTGAGCCGGTTGAAGCCGCCGATGTCCCGCACCTGGGCCTCGGCGAGCAGCTCGTAACGCTCGTCCATCTTCGTCGTCGCCCATTGCAGGATCATCTCCGCCCGCTGCATGTCGGTGACGATCGGGCACATCAGGTGCGGGATTTCCTTGAACAGCGACAGCTCGACCATCTTGGGGTCGACGAGAATGAGCTTGACGTGGTCCGGCCGCTGGGTCATCAGAAACGACATCACCAGGGTGTTGATGCAGACGCTCTTGCCGCTGCCGGTGGTCCCGGCGATCAGCATGTGCGGCATCGCGGCGAGGTCGGCGATCAGCGGGTCGCCGCTGGCGTTCTTGCCGATGAACACCGGCAGGGCCATCTTCGTCGGCTTGACCCCGCTGAGCATGATCAATTCCTTCAGACGCACCCTCTCCTTGTCGACGTTGGGCACCTCGATGCCGATCGTGTTCTTGCCGGGCAGGGGGGCGACGACGCGGACCGCCGGGGCCTTCAGCGCCCGGGCGATGTCGTTGGCCAGCGAATTGATCTGGCTGACTTTGGTGCCCGCCGACAGCTCCAGCTCGAACATGGTGATGACCGGGCCGGTGTCGATCTCGACGACGCGCACGTCGATGCGAAACTCGGCCAGCGTCTTTTCCAGAATGGCGGCCTGGCGGCGGACGACGCCCTCCTGATTGGCGGAAAAGTGATACTCGGGGTCCTGCAACAGCGTCAGCGGCGGCAGGACGTAATCACCCAGCTCGGTCGGCCAGACGCTCTTGGCGCCCTTGTCGGCCTGGCGGTTGCGGCCGAGCATCCTGATAATCAGTTCGGTATCGGCTCGCCCGGTCGTCGGTTCGGCTGATTCATTTTCGGCGTCGTCATCCTCCGCGTCGCAGGCGTCGTCGTCGTCTTCATTTTCGGCCTCGGCATCTTCCACGTCGTGCTCCGGCGGCGCAGACGGAATGACGCCGGCGTGATTGCCGGCGCCGGCGATGGCGGGCTGGAGCGTTGGCCTGACGATCGCCGTGGCCTGCACGCGGGCTCGCACCACCTCAATCCAACTGCGAACGCGACGAATGGCGGCGGGAATGCGCACGATCAGATCGTCCGCCGCGAGCAGGGCGCCGATGATAAACGCGGCGCTGATCACCATCGCCGCTCCCCAGACGGAAAATCCCTTCCGCAGAACGTACGCTCCGCCGATTCCCAGGATGCCGCCGGAGCCCTCGACCAGTTCGGCCGAGCCGTCGCCCGGCATCATCGCCGCGGTCGTCGCCGTGGCGGCCACCAGGATGCAGGCGCCGACCGCGCGCATCGGCCATCCCAAGATCCGCCGCCGGGCCAGCCCGACGCCCGCTCCGGCGGAGAGAATGATGAGCAATGGATACGTGCCGGGACCGAGGTAGTATTTGAGCCAGTACGCCGCCAGCGCTCCGACGCGGCCGCAACCGTTCTGTGTCGGCTCGGCGTGCGGCCAGACCGATGGGTTCGGCCAATCGGTGACGCTGAAGGTCAATACGGCGACCCACGCCATCGCGCAGAGAGCGCAGACGGCCACGCGGGTGCAATTCCGAACCGTCGGGCCGAGTCTCTCCAGGTGGCTCACGATCAGGTCTATCCGGGCTCTTTGCAGGATGCTGGACGCCGTCAAGGCCGCTTCGCGAACGGCTCGATGCATCCGATCGCGCACGATCCCCTTGATCCTTCATATCGACCGAGGCGACCGGGGTGCTCCAGTCCGGGAATAACCGCCCCCAATTCCTCGGTCCGTCCCCAAGGACCACAAATCCGCCACGTCAATTTGCGGCACTTCGCTTCCGTCACGCCGCGGTCTCGATGCATGATTCAGGCGTTGCAAATCAAAACCGCTCGGCGACGATTGTCGGTAGGCCCGCCGGGCGTGTACCATATCAGGATGCGAGACTTCCACCGGCGTGCGCCTCGCCACGTCCGGCCTTCCCGAGCGGGGTTATCGTCCATGTCACGAATTCAACGGATAACGCAGCGTCGCGCCCGCCGATCGGTCGCCGTCGCCGACCCACGAGTTGTCATGCTATTGGCCGCGTGCCTGGGCGCGGTCGCTGCGCTGGCGTCCGCGCGTCCTGCGCTGGCCCTGATTCCCAACCCGGCGTGCGAGGGCAGCGACGGACACGACGACGGCACGGTCGAGAGCGGAATCCGCCCCGCTTTCGGCACGACGACCATCGTGGTGGAACGATTCACGCCGCCCGAGTTTCCCTACAACTACGAACGGGTTTGTTTCGCGTGGCGGCGTAACACGGTACAAAGCGACACTCAACACGGCTTCAACATCGTGTTTTACGACGATAACGGCGTACTCGGGCTTCCCGGCACGCTCCTGGCCACGATCCCCGCGACGGCGGAAAACGTCCCGCTCAACGATCAGCAGCTTTACAGTTACGACGTGACGCCGGCGGCCGTGCAGATCGCGTCCGGCAGCGTCTATATCGGAGCGCAATGGGCCGCCAGCGTCGCCGAGGACTTTTCGTTGGCGATGGATGAATCGACGACGACCGGCCTACAGGTCGGATACTGGTCCGGCAACAGCGGCGCGGCCTGGACGAGGATTCACCAGGCGTTTGTCGTTTGGCAGAATTACCGCGCCCTGTTCGTTCTACCGTTCGGCAGTCTCCAGGACTGCAACTCCAACGGCATCGCCGATCCGCTCGAAGTCACCAACGGCATCGAGCCCGACTGCAACGGAAACCTGTTGCCCGACGAGTGCGATTCCGACGGCGATTCCGACGGCGTTCCCGACGACTGCGACAACTGCGCGGCCGCCGCCAACCTCGACCAGGCGGATGACGACGGCGATCTGCTGGGCAATGCCTGCGACAACTGCCCCTCGGTCGCCAACGCCAGCCAGGAGGACTCCGACGGCGATGGCGTGGGAGACGCCTGTCCGCCGGGCGCCCCGCCGGGCGATCCGCCGGGCGATCCGCCGGGCCAGATGACACCGACCAACGGCGGCTGCTGCGGCGCCGGCCCCGAGGCGGTGCTCGTCCTGCCTTTCGCAATGGCCGGCCTTCGCCGCACGCGCCGCCGACGCCCGACGACGCGGCGACGCATCGATTGATTCCGCTAGCGAGATCAAGCGCGAAAAGGCAAGCCGCATTGGTGCGGCGCCATTAGTGACGCCCGGACTTGTGGTGGGGCCAACCGTCGTACGGCTTGACGAAAGGCCAATCCTGTGCGGCACCGCCCTCCTTGATGGGATTGGATGCTATGTAGCGAACGACGCGGCGAACGTCGTCGCGGGAATAGAGAAACACTTTATAGGGGCGCTCAGACCAAACCGGATGATCCGCCACAGCCCCGACGCAATTCCTGACCGCCTCGCGCGTTTCATCCCCGATGGCGTGCCACATCGTCAGCGCATCATCGCGATGTCGCCGAATACAGACATGCACGTGATTGCTCATTACGGCGCATGCCCAGACGGTATATCCTCGCCCATCGACAACGCGGGCCACGGCATCGCCGGCGGCTTGCCTCTTCGCGTCGTCGAACCAAAACGTTGCATATTCCAGCAGCGGTTCCGCCCGGCGATGGAAACGACGCAGCACGCCCGGGTCCGGCTGCACCCACCGGCGTCCGAAATGAATGTCGCCGAGCGGGGCGAATTTCCCTTCGCGCAGCTCCGCAGACCCGCTGCCGCGAGGATCGTTCGGCAGCCAATGCCCGTATCCGTGCAGGATCAAATGGTGGGCAATCACTGTCCGCCGTCGGGAACCGGACATGGCGAGCCCTTCGCGAAGCTGGCGTCTCCGCGGCCCGCATCATCGCCGCCGCGTCGCGCCCTTCACCCGTCGAGCGACTGATCCTACCATATGCTCATGTCCAAGGTACGCTCCGCAGCACAGATCCGCCGCGAATTCATCGACTTCTTCGTCGAGAATTGCGGCCATTCGTTCGTCCCTTCGTCGCCCTGCGTGCCGCACGACGACCCGACGCTCATGTTCGCCAACGCGGGCATGAATCAGTTCAAGCCGATCTTCCTCGGTCAGCGCGAACCCGACGTGGACAAGTGGCCGGGCGTCACGCCGGGCATGCCCACCCGCGCGGCGAACACCCAGAAGTGCATCCGCGCCGGCGGCAAGCACAACGACCTCGACGACGTCGGCCACGACACCTATCACCACACGTTCTTCGAGATGCTCGGCAACTGGTCCTTCGGCGACTATTTCAAGCCGGAAGCCATCGCCTGGGCGTGGGAACTGCTCACGAAGGTCTGGGGCATCGACGGCGAGCGGCTGCACGCGACGTATTTCGGCGGGTCCGAGTTCGACCCCACACCGAGCCGCGACCAGACACCGAGCCGCGACCCGACACCGAGCCGCGACCCGACACCGAGCCGCGACCAGCCACCGAGCCGCGACCGTAAGGGAGCGGGTTCCTCAACCCCGCATCTGCCCCCCGACACCGAGGCCCGCGACCTGTGGCTGAAAATCCTGCCCCCCGAGCGCGTCCATCCCGGCAACATGAAGGACAACTTCTGGGAGATGGGCGATTCCGGTCCCTGCGGGCCGTGCAGCGAGATTCACATCGACCTGACCCCCGACAAGTGCGGCGGGCCGCTGGTCAACGCCGGCGACGCGCGGGTCATCGAGATGTGGAACCTGGTGTTCATTCAGTTCAACCGCGGGGCCGACGGGAAGCTCTCACCGCTGCCGGCCAGGCACGTCGACACCGGCATGGGCTTCGAGCGCGTCTGCGCCGTCATTCAGGGCATGGACGCGGGCCGCCTCGCAGGCGGGGATCCTCGCCGTCCCGCCGGTGACGGGGATCCTCGCCGTCCCGCCGGTGACGGGGAGCATCGGCGTCCCGCCGGTGAGGAGGAGCATCGGCGTCCCGCCGGTGAGGAGGAGCATCGGCGTCCCGCCGGTACGATCAGCAATTACGACACCGACGTCTTTAAGCCAATCTTCGACGCGATTCGGCAGGTCACCGGCGCGCCGGCGTATACGGGCCTGCTGGAGGATGACTCGGGTGCCACTGCTGTGTCAGCAGTGGAGAGTGACACGAGAAGAAACACTGCTCACAGAGCAGTGGCACACGCCGACACCCAGGACCCAGGACCCAGGACCCAGGTCATGAAAGACGTCGCCTACCGCGTCGTCGCCGACCACCTGCGCACGCTGGTCTTCGCCATCACCGACGGTGCGGTCCCCTCCAACGAGGGCCGCGGCTACGTCCTGCGCCGCATCCTGCGCCGCGCGGTGCGCTACGGCCGACAATACCTCGACGCCCACAAGCCGTTCATGTGCGAATTGGTCCCCGCCGTCGCCGACTGCATGGGCGAGGCGTTTCCTGAATTACGTGACGGCCCAGATCCGAAACACCCACGCGACAACGTGAAATATGTCACCGACATCATCCGCGACGAAGAGTCGTCGTTTATCAAGACGCTCGATCGGGGTATCGCACTATTCGAAGAAGCCGCGCAGAGAGCCATTCAACGACACAGGGACCCCGCACCGAGCCGCGCCCGCACACCGAGCCGCGCCCGTAAGGAAGCGGGTTCCCAAACACCGAGCCGCGCCCGCGCACCGAGCCGCGACCGTAAGGGAGCGGGTTCTACCCCCACGCACACACCCCGCCGTGCTCCTCAGGATCCCGCCTCCTTCCCGCCCGCGTACATCATCACATGGCATACCTATGGCACCTGGCTCCACGGCCGTGACGAGGGATCGGTCGACCCCGAGCACAACGCGCCCGGTACGCCGTTCCTGGAACCTCAGCGAGGCCTGGAGCAATTCGAAAAGCAGAAGCTGGCTCGTCCGCCGGTGACGTTGGACGGCACGCAACGATCGACCGTCGAACGGACGATTCGCGAGGTCGCCAATCATCGCGGTTGGGAGATTCACGCACTACACGTTCGTACGAATCACGTCCATGTCGTGGTCACGGCACAAGAGGCGCCCGAGCGCGTGATGAGTGATTTCAAATCGTACGCCACTCGGCGACTTCGCGAGGGCGGGCTTGTCGGTGACGATGTTCATCCGTGGTCGCGCCACGGGAGCACGCGCTATCTCTGGAACGAGCGCGATATTGCTGATGCATGTGAATACGTCGACGAACGCCAGGGTGCGCCGTTGAGCGACGACGAAGGCAAAAACCCGCTCCCTTACGGTCGCGGCTCGGTTAAGGCCCGCCGCCCATTAGGCGAGATCAGCGGCGAAGACGCCTTCAAACTGCACGACACCTACGGCTTCCCCATCGACCTGACGGAACTCATGGCCGAAGAACGCGGCCTGACCGTCAACATCGGCGCATACGAGCGATTGATGGAAGAGGCGCGCCAGAAGGCGCGTGGTAAGCGTCATAGAATTGGAGCTGACCATTTCGATCTGGAGATTGATATCCGCTCACGGGGACCAACTGAATTTATTGGGTACACGATCCTAAGTTCGGAAGCACATTTGTTGGCGATATTCGGTGCCGATGATGAGGGTGTTATCGCGGGTGAGCCAATTGAAGGTGTGGATTCGGGGCGTTTAGCGGCCTTGGCCCTTGAAAAATCTCCTTTTTATCCCGAAAGAGGCGGCCAAGTCGGAGACAAAGGCGAAATCAGGTTCGACTCTTTGATTTTCGCAGTTACGCAAACTCAGGATTGGTTTGGCACAATTCTTCACATCGGCAGGTGCGAAAAAGGACAACTCGCCGTATGGCCAGGAGATATCGACGATTTTGATCCTGATGAATTGGCTGCTCGAAAAGTAGTTGCTTCGGTCAATCCGAGCTTTCGCAACAAAACGTCACAAAACCACACCGCGACACACGTCATGAATTGGGCGTTGCGCGAGGTGCTTGGGGATCACGTGCAGCAGAAGGGTTCGCTCGTCGATCCCGATAAGACGCGGTTCGACCTGTCGCATCATGCCCAAATCAGCGACGATGAACTAGTCCGCATCGAATCGCTGGTCAACGAGAGAATCGCCGACGAACTGCCCGTCTATACCAACGACAACGTCCCCGTCTCGCAGAGGGACGCGATCAAGATCAACGGCCTCCGCGCCGTCTTCGGCGAGAAGTACCCCGACGAGGTCCGCGTGGTCTCCATCGGCGTGCCGGTCACGGAGGCCGATGCAGCGAAGGCGGGGCGGTCGGAGTGGCTGCTCAAGACGCCCGACAACCCCGAGTGGCGGAAGTATTCCATCGAGTTCTGCGGCGGCACGCACGTGAAGCGCACCGGCGAGATCGAGCGTTTCCGCCTGATCGAGGAATCCGCCGTCGCCAGGGGCATCCGCCGCGTCATCGGCATCACCGGCGATCGGGCGCGGGCAGCAGAGCGTGCTGCGGCGGATCTTGCCTGTGAACTCGAAGCGGCCCTGGCATCGGCTGAAAACCCGCTCCCTGACGGTCGCGGCTCGGTCAATCCTTCGCTCCCTGACGGTCGCGGCTCGGACAAGCGCGGCGCGGGTCTTTCAGAGCCGCGACCGTCAGGGAGCGGGTTCTCCTCGATTGAGGCCGCGGTCTCGGCGCTGTCCACGAAGCTTGCAAATACCGAGCTTCCCGTTGTGGAGAAGATTCGTCTACGCGCGAAGCTCGCCGAGCTACAGGAACTGGCGAAGAAGCAGAAGAAGGAGGTGGCCAGGGCCGGCGCGGCCGACGCGATGGCCCGCGCGGATGAATTGCTGGCGGGCGGGGAGAAGTTCGGCGGCGTCACGGTCATCTGCGCCGCGCTGGAGGGGGCGACGGTCGATCAGCTCCGCGCCGCGAGCGATTCGCTGCGCAGCCGCGCGGGAAGCGCCGCGATCCTGCTGGCGACGCACGCCGAGAGCAAGGTCGTCCTGCTGGCGGCGATGACGCCGGACGTGGTGCAGCGCGGCGTCAAGGCGGGCGATCTGATCCGCCAGATCGCGCCGATCGTCGGCGGCTCAGGCGGCGGCCGGCCGGACATGGCCCAGGGCGGCGGCAGCGACCCGTCGAAAATCGACGCGGCGCTGGCGGCGGCGGCGGCGTGGCTCAAAGGACGATTGTTATGATGAAAAAACAGAACCGTCGGCGGGCGTCGTCACAGTCCACCGGGCGAAAACGCCGCCGCGTGGTCATGGCCCGAATGATCCGGCGGGGCGAGGACGACGGCAGCTTTGACGCGGAGTTCTGGTATCGCGCGGGCCCCGCAGCACGGATGGCGGCCATGTGGGACTTGGTGCTTCGCTATTGGCAAATGAAAGGGCGTGATCCCCGTGAACTCCGATTGGATCGATCTGTTGCGGTGCTTAAACGCCGCAAGAAAGTAAAGACCGGTCGGCAACGCGTTTGCCGCGTGCGCCGAAAGAAGTAAGTTGACGGATGGGGAGCGCTGCAATGGCGTGGATTCGCACCATCGCCGACGCCGACGCCGAGGGGCGGCTCAAGCGGCAATATGACGCGGCGTATGAGCGCGCGGGAAAGGTCTTCAACATCGTCCGCGTCATGAGCGTCGCGCCGCATTCGCTACAGGCGTCGCTGGGGCTGTATCAGGCGGTGATGTTCGGCCCCTCGCCGCTGTCGCGGGCCCTCCGCGAGCTGCTCGCCACGCACGTCAGCCGGATCAATTCGTGTGATTACTGAGTGCAGGCCCACGCGGGCGACCTCCGTGCCGAGGTCGAACAGGACTGGGCGTCGCTGGTCGGGCCGGCCGGTCCGGCGCTGCCCGACGGGACGGGGCTGGACGCGTTCGTGCATCAGGCGGTGCGCGACTGGCGGGCACTGCCCATCTCGCCGGCGGTGATGGCGCTACTGGCATGGGCGGAGAAGATGACGCGGTCGCCGGCGGGCTGCGACGCGTCGGACATTGCCGCGCTGCGCGAATCCGGCTGGGGCGACGAGGATATCCACGACGCGGCGCAGGTCGTGAGCTATTTCAATTACATCAACCGCATCGCCGACTCGCTCGGCGTCGATCCGGAGCCGGAGTTCCGAAACTGGGGGGCGGCGTGACGAGCGGGCCGTCGCGAGCGCCGATTCCAGCCCGCGAATCGCTCACGAACCGATGGGCAGAATCTCCGCCGCCCGCGTGAAGACGCATTCGTCGAAACCGAGGGCCCGTTTCAGCAGCAGGTCCTGCTGTATCCACGACGACGCCGCCGCGATGCGCCGATACGTCTCGCGGTCCAGCCATCGTCGAAAGCTGCGCAGCATCACGGGAATCGCGTAGTCGCTGCCCCAGAGCAGCTTGCGGTGCAGCTCCCGGCGCCGCGCGAGGCGCTTCAGCCAGGTCGTCCGCCCGAAGGCCGCCAGGGCCGAGATGTCGGCGTACAGCGGTGCGTCGGCGAACTCGCCCAGAAGCGCGTCGGTCAGGGTGCGAAAACCGTCGGCGCTCTGCCAGACGAACGACGGCGTCGCGGCATGGGCGACGATCATAGTGGGCATCGCGCCGTCGCGACGCAGCTCGCGCAGCGTCTGGAGCATCGGGCCCGGGTGCTCGAATTCCATGTGCTGCCGCGACAGCGACATCTCGCCGCCGTAATGCACGAGCATCGGAAGCCGAATTTCGGCGGCCATGCGCAGAAACGCAATCGTTCGCGGATCGCGGGCGTCGATGTTCTGATGGATCGGCAGCCACTTGACCAGCGCCGCCCTCGCCGCGGCCACTTCCTCGAGCATCTCCCGCATCCGACCCTCGTCGGGCGTGCGATACGGATGAATCGACGCCCCGAGCAGATACCTGTCGGGCCGCTGCGCGCAGGCGGAGCGCACGAAACTGTTGGACGCGTAGAGATCGCTTCCGTACCGCCGGCCGCGATCGACCGGACCGATGACGCGCCCGGCGTTGTCGCGATATTCGTCGAATGCCAGCAGCACCAGCCGGTCGGCGCCGGTCGCGTCGTTCCATTGTTGCTCGTGAATGCGCTCGATGCGGGCGTCGAGTTCGTCCCCGCGGCCCAGCGACCGCGGCACGCCCAGCCAGCGGCGAACGAAGAACCACGCCGGCCGCCGCAGCAGGCGAGGCGAAAAATAACCGTCGTATCCCGGCGCGCCCTCGGCCCCGTCGGGCTCGAACGAGAATCGGGCGATCCCCTTGTCGGTCTTTCGCGCCGACAGTCCGTGGTGACAGTGAACGTCGATGACCATGACGGGCGACTTCAATCGCGCCGCGCGTCTCAACGCGGCAGCGTTTTGCAAGTATAACGGGAGCCGATGGGCAAAGCGGACGCGGACCTGATCGTGATCGGCTCCGGCTTCGGCGGATCGGTCTGCGCCATGCGCGCCGCCGAAGCGAATCTGCGCGTCATCGTCCTTGAGCGCGGCGGGCATCAGTCCGCGGAGCGCTTCGAGGCGATGGCCGAAGGGCGGGCCCCGCTGCTCTTGCGAAGCGGACCGGCAGGATTGATCGACGCGCCGTCGATCGACGGGCTCTTCGTCATCAGCGGCAGCGCCGTCGGCGGCGGGTCGCACGTCTATACCGCCGTGACCACGCCGGCGCCGGAGGAGGTGTTCGCCGATCGCTGGCCCGCGGGGATTACCGCGGGGGGTATGACTGAGTATTACCGGCGCGTGCGTGACGTGATTGCGCCGTCGCCGTCGCCGCGCGAGCTGCCACGGACCGGCTGGCTTGAGCGCGTCGGCCACCGCATGGGCGTCGCGGCGACGCGCTTGCCGCTCGCGATCGATTGGCCGGCCGATCCGCTAGCCATGACCGCGCCGCCGGATCGACAACCACCGCGCCGGGAATTCGTATCCTGGCTGCGCGGCGGTCGGGCGACAAAAAAACGCACGCTCGACCGGACCTATCTGGCCCGGGCGATCGAGGCCGGGGCGAAGGTGCTCGCGCTGCACGAGGCGACGGCGATCGCCCCACACGCCGGCGGCTACGCCGTGAGTGTCCGGCGTCACGAGGAAGGCCGCTCGTTCGACGCGTCGCTTACTGCGCCGCGCGTCGTCCTGGCGGCGGGGACGGTCAACACGGTGCGACTGCTGTTGCAATATCGCGCGACCGGATCGCTGCCCAATCTCAGCGCCGCCCTGGGAGCGCGATTCTTTACCAACGGCGATTTCGGCGCCCTGCTGTTGATCCCGGCCGACACCGTGGCGCCGGACTGCGGCCCGCCGGTGACCGGCTGGCTCGATTGCTGGGCCGCCGATCGGCTGTATCTCATGGAGGCGGGGATGGTCCCCGGCCTGTCGCGAACGGCGCTTCGCCTCTTGGCCCGGCTCGCCGGCGGCCGGCGAGGATTCCGCCCGTTGGGCTGGGCATGGTGCTTCGGCGTGATGGGTTTCGACGACGTGCCCGGCTCGCTGTCGATGGATTCGCGCGGCCGGATGGTTTTTCGAAACGCCTCGTCGAGTTCTTCCGTTTTTCATCAGCGGACGATGCGGCGATTGAGACAGCTCGCCGAGGCCGCCGGGGCAACGCTCGTCGCTCCACCGGATTGGCTCGCTCGGCGACGCCCGCTGACGGTCCATCCCCTCGGCGGCGCCGCGATGGCGGACGATCCGAAGCGAGGCGTGACGGATTCGTTCGGCGAAGTATTCGGGTATCCGGGTCTGTTCGTGGCCGACGGAAGTCTCCTGCCGGTGCCGACGGGTTGCGCCCCGTCGATGACCATCGCCGCGCTGGCGGAGCGCGTCGCCGAACGCATCGTGAGCGCACCGTGAACGACAGGACCGAATCACCCTGCCCGCTGTTCGAAGCGTACCCGCGGCTGGCGGAATCGATTCCGCGGCTGGCGCTGGGCGAGTGGCCGACGCCGGTGGCCCATCAATCCGCGTTCGGCAAGGCGATCGGCGTGAAAAACTTCTTTGTAAAGCGCGAGGATCTGAGTCATCCCCAGTGCGGCGGCAACAAGGTCCGCGGCCTGGAATTCCTGCTGGCCGACGCGGTGAGCCGTGGCGCGAAACGGATCGTCACGTTCAGTTCCGCCGGGAGTCATCACGCATGCCGCACGGCGTGGTACGCGCGGAATCTCGGCATCGACACCGTCGCCGTCGTCGTGAATCAACCGGTGGCGCAATACGTCCGCGACAATCTGCTGATGGGCGCTTCGTCCGGCGCGAGTTACGTCTCGGCAAGCTATCCGACCGTGCTGTTTCGCGTGCTGGCGGAATACCTGTCGAAGCGAAACCGGATCGACGGACGCCCGCCCTACTTCATCGCCCCTGGCGGCACGACCCCGCTCGCCTGTCTGGGCCACGTCAGCGCCGCGCTGGAACTACGAAAGCAGATCGACGACGGACTGATTCCCGAGCCCGACTACCTGTTCGTCGCGATGGGCAGTCTGGGTACCGCCGCGGGACTGGCGTTCGGCTGCAAGCTGGCGGGCCTGCGGACGCGCGTCGTCGGCGTCGTCGTGTCCTTGCGCTGGTACTGCACGGCGGGCCGGACGGTGCGGCTGGCGCGGCGCGCCCTGCGGCTGATGCGGCGCGAAGACCGGTCCATTCCCGACGTGTCGCTGCGCCGCAAGGACGTGACGGTCGTAGGCGATGCCCTGGGGCGCGGTTACGGCCATTTCGACAAGGAAGCCGTCGACATCGCCATGATGCAAATGGAACTGGAGGGCATCGACCTCGACGGCACCTACAGTGCCAAGGCCCTGTCCGGCACAGTGAACTACATCAATCGCCGCCGGCTGCATTCGCGGAACCATCTGTTTTGGCTGACCTATCACCATTACCGCTACGACGGCGACCCCGATGCCCAGATCGCCCGCCTCCCATCGCGGCTGCGGCGCTACTTCACCGAACCCGTGCAGGCGCTGGATCGGCGCGAATCGCCCTCCGCGCCGCACTGATCATTCCCCGCCGCCGAGCTTCTCGATCCGCTCGATCCGCGTCCGGATTTCCGCGATCCGCTCCGGCGTGAATCGATGCGGTCGGGAGATGTAGATGCGCCGTTCGTCCGCGTCGAGAGCGGCCTGAAGCGTCTCGGCGGCGGCGCGTCGGTCGTGGGCGGCGCCGGTGGCCCGCGCTTTGAGCTCGAGCAACTCCGCCAGGACCAGCAACCTGTTCGGCGACGTGGGGTATGAGGCGACGGCTTCACTCGCAGCCGCAATGGATTTTTCAAGGTCGGCCGGGTCCTTGCCGAGCACGTAGCGTTGAAAGCGAAGCGTGGCGACGTGCTGCCAGCCCGCGCCGCTGACGGGATCGCCATCGAGCAGTGACCGGGCGATGTCCAGCGCTTCGTCGGCATCCGCGACCGTCATCACGCGGCGCTCCAGCGCCTCGAGCCATTCGTCCAGCGCCGCACCGTCGAATCGGTAAACGGCCGCCGCATTTCCGTAGCCGATCTCCAACAGTCGATTCGACTCGGTCGGATCGGAGATCGCCGCGCCGGCCCGCCCGATGCCGAGCCCTGTCGAGCATTGATGCGACGGGACGATCAGGGCGAATGTCACGACGGCGGCGAGCCCGACTCCCAACACGACGGCGACGATCCACCCTCCGCCCGCGGGGCACGGCGCATCGGCAGCGCGATCGTTCGCTCCCTCCATCGCCGCCAGCGCCACGGCCAGCAGCACGAAAAACGTCGTGGCCGGACCGCCGACGAAGAGGGCCAGATCGATGCCGCTGTGAACGAGGAACGCCAGCAGTCCGGCACAGAGCGCGGGCGCAACGAATCCCAGCGCGGCGTCGCTGAAACGCGGGCCGCCGGACTCAAAGCCGATGGCGGCGAAACCCGCGAACCACGCCACGGCCGGAAGGTGCAGGACGAGGAGATAGGTCCCCGGCGCTTCCCAGATGACAAAAGCCCAACAGGTCAGCGCCGCCGTTCCGATCGCCGCCGCCCATAGAACAATCGACCCACCCTCGGGCGCTTCGGCGCGTCCGTGCCGCACGGCGACAACTCCGCCGAACGAGGCCGACTCCTGGCCCGGCCCGCGATAGACCGCGACAGCCATTCGCCACCCTACGCCGATGAGCATCGCCAGCCACCCCGCCAACCCGGGTATCCCCCATTCGGCCGCCGCCTTGACCGCCCAGCTATGCGGATCGTCCACGTCTTCCGGACACGCCGCTTCCTTGACCCGCGTGAAGTGCCGTCCGAAGTTGTTCGCCCCGACGCCGGCCAGCGGATGCTCGGCGATCAATTCCGACGCCCCACGCCAATAGAATGAACGAAACAGCATCGACCGCCCCAGCGCATCGGGCTTGGCGGACAACGTGACGAGAAGCCCGACCGCCAGCGCGACGCCGCCCAGACACACGGCGCCCAGCGCCGCCCTCGCGTTGCGCCGAAGCGTGTCGTGAAAAATCGTCCCCGTCATCCAGATGGCGGCGCCGAGCGCCACGGCCGCCGCCGCCCCCTTGCTCTGTGAAAGTATCAGCGCGACGAGCGACGCGGCGATCAACAGCCCCGGTCCGGCACGAGTCCATCGCGGGCAGCGCCCCCGCCGGTCGGTCCACAGCGCCAGCGCCGCGAAGATGATCAGGATGAGATAGCTCGCCAGCACGTTCGGATGAGAGAAGTACCCGCTGACCGCGCCGCTGCGCAGCCGTTGCTCATAGTCGTGAAGGAAGCCCGCCTCGCGGCTGCCGTCGACCGGCGCCGCGTCCCCGACGAGTTCCGCGCGATTCTCCTCGAAGTACGCAATCGTCTCCGGCGTTTCGACCCATTTCTGATAGGCGCACTTGACGACGACCGCCGCGCCCGTGGCCGTCACGACGACGAGCGCCAAGCGCACGTGCCACGTTCGCCTCAACAGTTGTCTCAATGACAGAAAGAGCAGAAGCATCCCGGCGAAGTCGACGCTGCCGATCAGCGCCAGGTGTTTCTGCCCGGCCCGCCAGGTCGAATAGATCATCGCCGCGATCAGCAGCGCCATGCCCGCCTCCGCGCCGGTCCACCGCCAGCGGAGCGGGGCGACGCGTCGGCGAAGAATCCACGTCAGGACCGCCGCCAGGAGAATCCATCCGTTGATGAGAAACGTCGTCGCCGGCTGGGCCGTCGGCGGGGCGTCGAGATGGCGAAACAGCCGCGCGACTTCAAACGTGTGCGCCTCCCCGGCCAGCGCCCGCAGGGGCACGAGCAGAAGCAGCATCCAAAGCGCCACGTCGCCGAGCCGGTCGGACGCCGACTTCGCCCGCGGGTTGGCGGGTGTGGGCCATTGCTTTCGGGCGCGGTTCACGGATGGGCCGGACTTTCCAGTAACGCGACGAGGGTCACGACGAGAACCGTCTGCAGGACGATCCCCCACGCCAGCGGCCACGTCGCGGTGGGCAGCAACATCGCCGGCAGCGCCGTCACCAGCGTCGCCAGGTAGATGACGAGCACCGCCTGGCGAACGCCCATTCCCCTTTGCAGCAGCCGGTGCGAGAAATGTCTACGATCCCCGGCCCACACAGGATCGCCGCTGCGGCGGCGCAGGACGATGACCGACAGGGTGTCGTAAAGCGGCACGGCCATCACCACCAGCGGCGCCAGCACGCCGAGCGGCCGCTGGCCCTGCGCCGGCGCGGCGAAGGTGATCAGGATCGTGAACACCGCCAGCAGAAGCCCGATGACCTGGCTTCCCGCGTCGCCGAGAAATATCTTTGCCGGGTGGAAGTTGAACGGCAGAAATCCCCCCAGCGCCCCGGCCAGCAGCCAGCAACAGGCGGGAACGAATATCTGCCCCGCCCCGGCGGCCGTCGTGGCGAAAACCGCGGCGGCGATCATGCCGACGCCGGCGGCGAGTCCGTCGGTGTTGTCGAGGAAGTTGAACGAATTGGTCAGCGTCAGAATCCACAGCACGCTGAGCGTCGCGGACAACGCATAAGGCAAGTGGGACATCAGGCGCAGATCGAACGGAATCACGAGAAATACGGCGATCGCCAATTGGACGAGGAGCTTGGCGGCCGGATGCAGCGGTTGGCGGTCGTCAGCCAGCCCCATCAGCCCCATGACCAGCGCGGACCCACAGATCGCCAGCGCCGCCGGCCCTTTGGTCACCATGCCGCCCAGATGCCGCGCCAGCTCCGCCGGCAACCACGACGACGCGCCGTCGGCGAACAGGCGGGCTGCGATCGCGGCCGCGCAGATCGGCAGGACGACCGCCAGCGTCACGGCGATGCCGCCGCCGAGCGCCACGGGCCTGTCGTGTCCCTTGTGTCCCCCCGGATGATCGACGAATCCCCGTCGCGTCGCCGCGCGGCGGACCCAGTGCGTCAACGGGCCGCTGATCGAGGCGCCGACGAGAAAGCCAACGAGGGGAAGCGTCGCCTGGATCGTCAAGGGATCCGCCTGTACATTCGCCATTCAGCGCCGCCGGGCGGCGGACGGTCGCCACCCTCGGCCGGCGCCGAATCACTCACCCCGACGCTGGCGTCGAGAATGCGAACCGCGATGCTATTGAAAGTCGCCACCCTAGTCTATAAGCTCGCGGGGTGGCACGCACGGGAGTACGGTGAAGAAAGAACTGCGCACCAAACTTCGGCGAGTTCTCGCCTCGCTCTCTGCCGAACGGATCGCGGAGCAATCGCGCCGTGCCGCCCAACACCTTTTCGCCCAGCCCGAATACGCCTCCTGTGAGATCATGATGATCTATCTGTCCCTGCCGACCGAGGCGGACACGACGCACATCGTGCTCCAGGCCTGGCAGGATCGCAAGAAAATCGTCGCCCCGCAGGTGAGCTGGGACAGCCGCCAGATGACCCCCGTCGAAATCCGCGATCTCGACGAGGACGTCGGACAGAATCAATTCGGCATCCGCGAGCCGATCCGGGGAATGCCCATTCCCATCGAACTGATCGATCTGGTCATCGTGCCCGGCCTGGCGTTCGATCCCTTCGGAAACCGGCTCGGGCGGGGCCGCGGCTTCTACGATCGATTCCTGGGCAAGGCATCTTTCCGGGGCGTCGCCTGTGGATTTGCCCTGGAGGACCAGGTTGTGGACTCCATCCCCAGCGGGCCCCACGATCAGAAGGTGAGCTTGCTGGTGACGGATCAAAAGGTGCGGCGGTTCGATCCATAAGTCCACCGGCGAGGATGCGGACGAACCCGACGGCGCGTCGGCGCGTACCCCTCCAGGGCGCCGCATCTGCGAAAAAGTCGCGTCGCCTCACTCGCCGTGGCCGCGAAATCTGTTACGCTATCGCTTGACCACGCCGACGGCCTGCACGGTCGTCGGGCAAGCGCGCGTTGCATGGAGGCGACCCCACGCGCCCGTCGGAGGCCCCACATTCACGGAGGCAGGTGCCATGTCCGTCCTCAAGGAAATCAAAAGCGTCTCATGGTCCGCCGCGGTGTTCGTCGTCGTGGCCACGGTGTCGATCTGGGGACTTTACCTCTGGCGTCACGCCGCCGATCGCCCGGTACTCGTCGATCCGCAACCCGTCGCGCAGGACGCTGACCAGCCCTACGTCCCGCCCGGTGATCCCGCGGCTGACCGACTCGTGACCCTCCGCGCCTCGCGCCCCGCCGGCCAGCTTGATCTCGCCGGCGATGCCGGGCCGCCGGCTTCCGAATCGCGCGACGCCGCCGCCGGCGTCGCGGCCTCGGTGATGGCCAACGCCCCTCCCTCGATGGACGTCGTCGCCGAAATGGAACTGACCACGCCGGCCGCAACTCCGGCGCCGCCTCCGCCCGTCGCGGCGGATCCGAGTCGCGGCGGCCCGGCGGTGCCGAGTCCCGCTAGCGCGGTCGAGCCGAGTCGAAACATCGCGGCGGAGGCCATGCGCCGCGGCGACCTCATCGATGCCCGGCGCCAACTGTCCGCATCGCTGGCCGCGCCGCAATCGGCCGACGACCGTCGGGCCACGCGCATGGAGCTGGCCCGCCTCGCTGACGCGCTGCTCCTGAGCCGTGCGGCCGGGACGAATGACCCCCTCGCGGCGACCCACGTCATTGAAACCGGCGACACGCTCTACGAGATCGCCCGGGCGCATGCCATCACCTTTGAGCTCCTGGCCAGGATCAACGAGATCAGCGAGCCGAATCGACTCATGGCGGGACAGCGAATCAAGGTGCTCCACGGCCCCTTCCATGCGGTGATCTCCAAGTCCGAACACCGAATGGACGTGTTTCTCGCCGACGTCCTGGTGCGGAGTTACCCCGTCGGGCTCGGCACTAACGGCGGCACGCCGCCGGGCACCTGGCGGGTTCGCGGCAAGCTCGAGAATCCCGACTGGACCGATCCCCAGACGCATCAATACTACGCCGCCGAGGACCCGAACAATCCCGTCGGCGAGCGCTGGCTGGGGCTCGAAGGCGTTTCCGGCGAGGCGGTCGGTCGGACCGGCTTCGGCATTCACGGCACCATCGACGACGGCAGCATCGGTCGCGATCAATCCATGGGGTGCATACGACTTTCGGCCGAAGACGTCGCGGAGGTGTACGAACTGCTGACCGAGGGCCATTCCACCGTTTTGATCAAGCCCTGACGCGCCGCGGCCGCCGCGCGGCACGCCGAATGCACCAATCAGCGCCTGGTATTCGGCGGTGGCCGTCACTTGGCGCGGAATCCACGAATCTCGGGGACTTGATTAAGAATTGTGTCGTCCTCGCCGGTGGCTGCCACGGACGCAACGCTTCAAACCCGGGCGGTGCTTCATCCAATCGCGCGCCTGCCGCCCACTCCAGCTTCACCATGCTGCAATCTCTGACCGCTCAGCGCTTGCAATGAAAAGGGAATGTCAGGAAAATCGGATTGATTGGAGTCAGGCCAAACGCGCTCGCGTCTCGATCGTCGCGTCAGCCGGCCCGCGCGCGAGTGAGAGATATGTGGAGGACTCAGAGGAACAAGACTTCGCCGGCGGCATCCATGCGGAGGGCCCGGCGCCTGACGAAATCCGCCATTGCGGATTGGGCCCGCGCCCACCGCGCTCGCAGCGGTCAGTGGCCCACGGCCGCGAGCGGCCCGATACCCGAATCCCGGGGCGACACCTGGGGGACCATCAATACGGCGCTAATTCTGGGCACGAAAGGTTTGCCCGGCGGTACAACGCTGGACGAGTTTCTCAGTTTCTATCGCTTCAATCCGTTTCCCCATATCAAGCGCCGCCCCGCGAAACTTTCGGAGCCCACCATTCGCGAATGGGCCGAAGCGTACTTCGACGAGCACGGGCGCTGGCCTTATCAGCACGCCGGACTCATCCCCAATTCAGGCGGATTGACGTGGATGGCCGTCGACAACGCCCTCCGCGTGGGAACCAAGGGCCTGCCCGGCGGCTCATCGCTGGCGGTCCTGCTCCGCAAGCGCCGCGGCTCGATACGCAATGTTCACAGCACCCCGCTGACAAAGAAACGGATACTTCAATGGGCCGACGCCTACCACGATCGAACCGGCCGGTGGCCCACGGCCCGCAGCGGCGAGATACCCGAAGCGCCGGGCGCCACGTGGCAGGCGGTCATGACGGCCCTGCACTCCGGGTACCGGGGGTTTCGCGGCGGCGTGACACTCGGGCAGTTCTTGGCCAAATATCGCGGAGCGCCGCTTCAGAAAAAGCGACGGCAACGGTTGACGGTGGCCGAAGTGCTCGAATGGGCGGATACCCATCATGCCCGCAGGGGACGGTGGCCGATCAAGTGCGACGTGACGATTCCCGGCAGCGCGGGGGAAACCTGGTCGAGCGTGGCCGCGGCGCTCTTTCAGGGGCGGCGCGGGCTGCCGCGCGGATCGCTGGCGAAACTGCTCAGGAATCATCGCCGCGTTCGCAACATGAAAGACCTGGCCCCGCTCACGTACCGTCAGATTCTCAAATGGGCCGACGGGCACCATCGGCGCACGGGGAAATGGCCGAAGCGCGGAAGCGGACCGATTCCCGGCACGGAGGGCGAGACATGGTCGACGGTCTGCGCCGCGCTATACGCGGGGAGCCGGGGCCTGAAGGACGGAATCTCGCTGACCCGACTCTTGCATAAAGAGCGGGGGGTGCCGCCGTGGCGATGACGACGCTTGCGGCCCGCGAAAGGCGTCTCGGTCCTTCGAAACGTTGACGCCACCGTCCCCGACAGGAGTCGAACCTGTAACCTTCGGCTTCGGAGGCCGACGCTCTGTCCAATTGAGCTACGGGGACCTCGTGATCGGGCGCACGCCGATGCCCGATTCGGACTCGCATTTTACCGGCCGACAACGACTCGGCAAGGCGGTCGGTGATCTTACAAATGGCCGAGGTGGCGGTGCCGAGGGAGTTGTACCAGCCCATTTCTCACCTGGATTCGGGCGCTGGCCGGAGCGGCACCCACTCCATCCGGTTGAGCGGCAAAAAGAGGCGCGTCAACGATCATGAGGCGGGCGGGCGAAGGTCGAGGCGCGCCCCGTGGGCTGGCCGCAGGATCGATTGAATGCCTCCAAAACAGCGAATCGGGCCCCGAAGACGCCGATTTCAGCGCCGTGGGCAGTGGAATCCTCACGAAACGTCGTGGGGCGGAGTGGCATAACCCCTCTGATAGCGTGTCGGCATCCCGGCTTGGCCGAGCAACGGGCCAAGAGCGGAATGTCGATTAAGGGAGCGGCGAGCAAGGGCGGTGGCGGCGTTTCCGTCGATCCGAGCTTCACCGGACGTGTATTATCCGGTATTCTATCTGAATAAGGACGTAACCGACAAACAATTGAAACACGCGGATGGAGGTGGCTCATGCAATTCAACGTCGCGGCATCGGTTTCGCGCGTCGCATTTCTCGGCATCCTCTGGGTCGGCGCCGTACTTCAACCGCAGCGGGCTTTAGCCCAAGTTAAGTTTCAACTCGTCGGGGCCAATCCCGTCGCGGCCAACGCCAGCGCTTGTGCCGACGAGATTGCCTGCACGGGCCCGGCAACTCCCGTCATACCGTTGCCCTGCGCCGAAAATTCCCTAACACCCGGCTTGCTCGGTCATGAATACGGCATCCGCTGCTACGTACAAGTACGTGATCCGGGCCTTCCTCCTGCTCCGCCTCCCCCACCTGGATGCAATACGTACATGACCGGCGAAGCCAAGGCGAGTGCGTTCTTCGATGGCGACAACACGCGAGCGGTGACCCTGACGTGGCAAGTCCTGGCCCGATGTCAATCTTACGACGAGAGTGACAACGCCGACGCGATTGCGAGCGCGGCGCTCGGATTGCAACTGGAGATCGTGGATCCTGCCGCTCCTCTTGGGTCACCGGTCATCGTCTACTACTCTTGGGATGCCTTCGGACTGGCCAACACTGCTCACGAGTGCGATTGCCTCCCGCCGAACAATGACGGCCACTGCCTTCCGACGAACAACGAGGAGGACATGGTCTGTGCCGCGAACTCGCTCAATATCAACGGGCTCGACGTATTGGCGGGTCGATTCGATCTGGGATCGGGAACGGTGATCGATGATTGCGCCGGAGTTCCGCTCCCGAACGGACCCGTCACATGCCCGTCAAGTCTTACGGGATTCAACAAGAAGAACAATCAGACCGGCGTGATCTGGGCAGCCGTGGGTCAACAGATAAATCTCAATCTCGTGTCCAATCTCGAGGCCCACCTTCGCAATTGCTGGGCCGAGCCCTTGGAGAATGTAACCTGGTCCGCCGCCGGATTCTTCGGCACTCTCCGCCTGACCGTCGGTCATCCGCCGCCGCCGCCGTTGCCGCCGCCGCTGCCGTTGCAGTATGCGACGTTTTCGATCGATATCGGTTCGGACACGGAGTTAAGCGACTTTCTGCCGCCCGCAGGGCCGGTCGCGTTCGATCCGGGGGACTGTTTCGAGTGGGGCAAGCCGCTCGGACAGTGCCCGCTCGAAGACGGAGTGCTGGACGACCTGACGCTCTTCAACGGCATGTTCGACCCGGCTCCGGCCATGTTCCTGCATCCGCCGCCAAACCCCAACTGCAACATGGGTATCACGAGCGCCCCTTTGTGCGGCGGCATCTTGGGCACGCAGAATTACTTCGACCTAGATGGGCATGACACGCTCGATGTATCGTTGGCCAACGTCCTGGGAGCTAATCCGGGTCCGGTACCGTTCTTCGTATCCGATTGCATCGACACGACCGATCATTTGGCGATCTCGTTCGACGACGACGAGCCGCTGAATTACGCCGACCCGACCTGCCACGTGCCGACGCAGTCGTTCTCGCCGATGCTGAGCAGAATCTATGGCACCAGCGCGGATCGGGACGAAGTCATCGGCATTGAGGCCATCCCGCTGATTTCTCCGCCGCGGGCGATCCCGGTGTTTCCGTACCCGATCGCCGACGAAAGCACCGTGCACCCGCGGCTGGCGCCCAACCCCGATCTGGGCAACGCCGAGGATGACGACGTCGACGCGCTGGACATGGTGATCGACCCGTCGGTGTGCACCTTCTGGTATGTTTCCGCCGATCATGAGGCCAACGGCGACCCGAACGCCGGGGTGATTCTCGACCCGGGAAACATCTACATGCGACAGGGATTGCTCCCGCCGGCGCTGGTGGTCGATCATGCATTGCACCTCGGCCTGCCGGATGGGGTGGATATCGACGCGTTCGAGTTCGCCTGGCTTTACAATGACGCGGCAAATGCGATTCATCTGGCGCTGCTGTTCAGCGTCGATGTCGATGATCCGGGATTTCCCGGCGATCAGTCCGGCGGACTGGATCCGTCGCTGGTCTACGCTTCCTTCATGGACGGGGTATCATTCCCGTTTTTCACGCAGCCGCTGGGCGAGAACATCGACGCCATCTCGACATGGCGGAACGACCTGCTTCCGCCGCCAAGCCTCGGCGCCTGTTGCCAGGCGAACGGCGCGTGCGTGGTCACCGACCTGACCACGTGCATCGGGGGGATCGGAAACGTGTTTCGCGGGTTTGGCACCGACTGTGCCGACATAAACCAGGATGGCGCGGCGGACACATGCGAGTGTCTCAATTGTCGCGGGGATTTGAACGGCGACGGCGCGATCAACGGTCTGGATGTGACGCCGTTTGTGAACTGTTATATCGGTACCAGCACGGTCAATTGCGGCTGCGCGGACATGGATGCCAGCGCCGGGATGCTCACGCCGGCGGATGTGGACCTGTTCGTCTTCGCACTACTCAATGGGCCGCTGACGCCTTGCCCGTGATGGGCGTGCTGCGAACGCCTAACCCATTCCGGGGTGAGGAAAAAATTAGGAATTAAGATTAAGATGGTTCCGAGTATGGGACGGCGCCGATGATAGGCGTCGTCGATCGACACCACGCATCAAGAGGAACCGCCCTTGGCCCGGAGGCAAGCCGAACGACGATGACCACCGCGACGCAGGAATCCAAGACGCAAAGCCACATCGAACTGGCCGAGCGGTTCGGAACCCACAACTACCACCCGCTGCCCGTCGTCATCGAATCCGGCAAGGGCTGCTGGGTCACCGACGTCGAGGGAAAGCAGTATCTCGACATGCTGGCCGCCTATTCCGCGCTGAACTTCGGCTATTCCAACGAAAAGCTCATCGTCGCCGCCACGCGCCAACTCGATAAATGCACGCTGACGTCGCGGGCGTTTCACAACGACCAGCTCGGACCGTTCTGCAAGGAGCTTTGCGACCTGAGCGGCTACGAGGCGGTCCTGCCGATGAACAGCGGCGCCGAGGCCTGCGAGACGGCCATCAAGACCGCTCGCAAGTGGGGTTATCTCAACAAAAAAATCGCCAAGGACAAGGCGGAGATCATCTGCGCCAGGGGTAACTTCCACGGCCGCACCGTCACGGTCATCAGCTTCAGCACCGACGAGCAATATCGCGAGGGCTTCGGCCCCTTTACGCCCGGATTCCCGCTGGTCGAATTCGGTAGCGCCGCGGCGCTGGAAAAAGCGATCACGCCCAACACGGTCGCCTTCTTCGCCGAACCGATCCAGGCGGAGAGCGGCATCCTCGTTCCCCCCGACGGGTACCTGAAGAAAGTCCGCGAGATTTGCTCCAAGAACAACATTCTCTTCATCGCCGACGAGATTCAGACCGGCCTGTGCCGCACCGGCGATCTGTTCGCCTGGCAGCACGACGGCCCGTCGGCCCGGCCCGATCTGATGTGCCTCGGCAAGGCACTGGGCGGCGGCATCCTGCCGATCTCGGCGGTCGTCGGCTCGCGCGAGATCATGGGCGTCTTCAAGCCGGGCGACCACGGCTCGACCTTCGGCGGCAACCCGCTGGCCTGCGCCGTGGCGCGGGCGGCGATGGAGATCATCCGCGAGGAGAATCTCGCCGACCGCGCGAAGGAACTTGGCGAATATTTTCGAGAGAAGCTGCGCCAGGTCGGCGCGCCGGCGGTGGCCGAGGTTCGCGGCCGGGGCCTGTTGATCGGCGTGCAGATCAAGCCGAACTACCCGAAGGCCCGCTGGTTCTGCGAGAAGTTCATGGACGAGGGCATCCTCTGCAAGGACGCCCACGAAGACGTGATCCGCTTCGCCCCGCCGCTGGTCATCGAGCGCAAGGACATCGACTGGGCCATGGAGCGCATCGGCCCGATTCTCCTTTCGGGCCAGGCGAATTAGCCCGGTGCGACGCAGCGGCGTATCTGCCACCAATCGTTGGCGCGGATCGCCGCCGCGGTTTTCCTGCCGTCAGGTACGATCGGCCCGCCGCCAATTCGACATCGGGTGTCCATCCATCGCGGCCGCGCGATCGCACATCGTTCGACGCACCGTCATCGCGGCCGGTGTTCTCACCTTCTGGGCCTCCGCTCAGGCCGGCGCTCACGACTTTTCGATCACCAGGGTTCTGGCCGTCCTGAAGGAGGATGGGACATTCCTCGTCGACATGCGCGTCAACGTCGACGCACTCGCCCTGGGCGCGTCGCCGAGCGTGCACACCGCCGAGATCGCCGAGGCGCTACGCGCCCTGCCTCCCGCCGAGTTCGAAAAAGCCGTCGCCAATGCACAAAGCACGCTTGCCCGCCGCGTGCGGATTCGCTTCGAGGCGGAAAAAACCGCCGCCACCGTCACATTTCCCGAGCGAGGCCGACCCGACCCGACCGCCACCGACGCCGTGCCCACCGTCCTCGGCGCCCTGGCTCGCCTCGAGGGCCGCATCCCGCCGGACGCGACGACGTTCACATTCGGCGCTTCGCGGGCATTCAACGTCGTCCAGCTCACGATCGTCGACGAGACAACCGGCGCCGTTGTGAAGCACATGCTGTCTCCCGGCGCCGACTCGCCCGACTATCGGCTGCGCGAGGTCCAGGCCGAGGAGCGCGCGGTCGTTCTCGTTCGCTATCTGATGCTGGGATTCGAACACATCCTGCCGAAGGGCCTCGACCACATCCTCTTCGTCCTGGGCCTGTTCCTGCTCAGCGCCCATTTCCGGCCGCTGCTGTGGCAGGTGACCGCCTTCACCGTCGCCCACTCGGTCACGCTGGCCCTGTCGATGGCCGGCATCGCCTCGCTGCCTTCGCGGATCGTCGAGCCGCTGATCGCGCTATCGATCGCCTACGTCGCCATCGAGAATCTTTTCGTCAAGGATTTGAAACCCTGGCGGCCGGTCGTCGTGTTTCTCTTCGGGTTGTTGCACGGCCTGGGCTTCGCCGGCGTCCTACGCGATCTCGGCATGCCGGACGGCCGGTTCGCCGTCGCCCTGGTGGGCTTCAACGTCGGCGTCGAATTCGGGCAACTCGCCGTCGTGGCCCTGGCGTTCCTCGCCGTCGGCTGGTTTCGCGATCGGCGGCAGTACCGTCCGGTCATCGTCCGGCCGTGCTCCCTGCTGATCGCAGTCATCGGGCTTTATTGGGCCGTGCAGCGCACCCTCGCCGGCTGACCGGCCACTTCCCGCCGGGTCAACGAGCCCCGGGCGCGACAGCGGTTCCCCAGTCAATGGCTACGGCAGTTTCATTTTTTCTGTAGCGTCCGCCCTCCGTGGCGGACGGGAAAGCGGCTGTCTGCTTGCATGTCACTCGTCGGCCCCGACGGAGCGGGGCCGCTACACAAATTCTGAAACTGCTCTAATTTCACGAAACACCATTTGCCTGCAATGGTAGAACCCGCTCCCTCACGGTCGCGGCTCGGATAGGCCACTGACCCGGAAACCGCTTTAGCCCGTGCGGCCCTCCAGGTAGAGCGGCGCCTCGATGATGTTGCTTTGTGTTCGCCGGTGCGATCCCGGCGCGCCGGGATTCTCGCGCGCTCCGTTTGTTGCCCGACTGCGGCCTGCCGCTTGGCAGAGGCCCCGACAGCGCGACGGCTCTCACCGGGAGGGCGACGCGACCGCCGCCGCGGTGTGCCACTGCTCTATGAGCAGTGCGCTCGCTGTGCGGTCTGCCACTGTTCTATGAGCAGTGCCCTCGTCGTTCGCTACGAATACGACGGCCTCGGCCGGCTGATCCGCAAGGAGACGCCGGTGTCAGCGGGCACCACCGGCCTACAGGAGAAAGGACTACTACTACGACGGCTGGCGTCGCATCCAGATCGATATCGAGCGGCCGCTGATCATGATGCAGGGCCTCGGCACCGTCGGCGGCGAGCCGGTGGCCGTCGTCGATCCGGGCGGCGGCGAGGGGACGTTCGAGAGCGAGGCGACGATCGTCGACGACGAGCAGCCGATGGCCTTCCTCGAAGGCGAGGACCCCGGCGGCGGCCAGCAGCTCGTCAGCGGACCGATCGGCCAGCCCGAGCGCTGGACCGACCAGCGATACATCTACGGCCCCGACTACATCGACGAGTTCGTCTGCCAGGTCGATCAGTACGATCGGGTGCTCTATTTCCTTCAGGATGCCAACTACACCGTCCTCGGCATCACCGACGAGGATGGCGAGCCCTACTGGCAGGTCTCGTATGAACCGTACGGCGTCACTGGCGAGGGCGATTTCCTGGGCGGCGGCTATCAGTACCCGCGGATCGGCATGCACGGGCTCTTCTACGAGCGCTACGGCACCAGCTACACCGAACTCCCGGGCCTCACGACCAACCGCGGGCTCTACTACGTCCGCAACCGCTTCTACCGGCCCCAACTCGGCCGCTTCATGCAGCTTGGCGATGATCGGGTCCGGACCATGTCGCTTGCGCTTCATCGAGAATCTCCTTGCCCATCCGGGCAGTAAAGACTCTCACAAGAACTGGATCAAGTATTGGGGAGCAGGCCTGAACTTCGGGGCCGTCCGGCTACTTTCGGCGCCGCCGAACCACCAGCAGCACCGCCGGGGCGAGCATGGCCAGCGTGGCCGGTTCGGGAATCTGCACGAAGGCCACCGCCAGGCCCAGCTCGAAGACGTACCCCGGATCGAGCGAGTCGAGCGTCACGCCGAATTCGTTCGTCACCTGGGTCATCGCCGTCGGGGCGAGTATGTTGGACCATCGCCAACTGACGGTTTGGCCGCTTTGCAGGACCTCGAAGTCGTAAGGGGCGTCATTCGCATCGGTGTAGAACGCGCCGGGCACCTGGACGTCGATCAGGCCGTTGCCGAATGCGTCGAACGCGTGGCTGTCCGGCAGGTTGTAGAAGTGCCCATCGATGTCGCGCATGAACGACGTGTAGAAGGTGTCGTTGCCGACGATGAAGGGGATGACATCGGCATTGTTGTCGAATTCCAGGCCCTCGATCGTCACGTCGATCGCGCCGCCCATCGGGTCGAAGAGCGAATTCGGACCCGGGGCGTAGATGTTCAACAGACTAATGGGCACGTCGATATACCAGTGTGTGATGCGAAAGTCGGGGTCGCCGTCGGCCACGACCTTCAGGATGATCGGCGACTCGTTCAGGCCCGCGCCCAGCGAGCCGATCTGATTGAAGCTCTCGGGCGTGCCGTCCTCGTCCATGGGCTTGAGGTCTTCGAGCTGGCCGCCGGCACCAATGGTCACCACGTCGCTGGCGATGATCGATCCGCCCTGGCGCACCGTGATCTCGAAGCTGCCGCTCGGCTCGCCGATTTGCGCCTGCGCGGCGGGCGCGTAGGCCGCGGCCACAACGCAGCCCAAGGCGGAAAATGTCCTGAGAATGGCTTTCATGGTCTTCCCCCTGATGTATCCGGCGCCAACGGTGCGCCTTGCCCCCGCCGCGTCCGCAGTCCCGTCGATACACGCCGTCGCACCGAACCCGATCGGCAACGGCCGGACCAGATGAATGACCCTCCCCGGAGGAATCCCGCTTCCGTCAATAATATACCCGCTACCGGCCGAACTTCGCCTGACCGTTCCCGGAAAAATGGTTCCGGAGGGCGTAGCGATTGCGCCGGGGCGTTGCGATGCCGCGACGGTCGGCCAATCGTCGAATCCGCGTCCGGCGGCTACGGCACCGATAATGGGGCGATCCGAAAGACCCGAGTGATTCATGCGGACGGTGAGTCGGCGTTGCGGCCGAGCTTCGGAGGCGGCCTGATGGGCCGGGGGCGATTCAGACTCGTCCCCGGCGGGCAGCCCGACGCGGGCGACTCGCTGCCCTCGACGCGGCGACACCGACGCCGCCGGAGTCACCGCCTGCGGTCCGCTTCGATCATCCGCCACAGCCGCTCGGTCAATTTGTCCAGCCCGGTGCCGGCGACGCCCGAAATCGCCGGCACGTCAAGTCCGAGTTCTTCCGCCAGCGCGGCGAGCTCCACGGGCTCGGCGCTGTCGCAGAGGTCGAGCTTGTTGGCAACGACGAGTTCGGGCTTGGCGGCCAGAACGGGGCTGTACTTCTCCAATTCGGCGCGGATCGTCCGATAGGCCTCGATCGGCGTCGGCTGGCCGCTTGTCGGAAAGAGATCGACCAGGTGCAGGATCACGCGCGTGCGCTCGATGTGCCGCAGGAACTTGTCGCCCAGCCCGACCCCCTCATGCGCCCCTTCGATCAACCCCGGCACGTCGGCCATCACGAACTGCCGATATCCCGACAGCGACACGATGCCCAGATTCGGGGCCAGCGTGGTGAACGGATAGTCCGCGATCTTCGGACGGGCACGAGACAGCCGCGACAATAGCGTGCTCTTGCCGGCGTTGGGCAGGCCCACGACGCCGACGTCGGCGATCAGCTTGAGTTCCAGCCGCAGCCACCGCGTCTGCCCGGGCTGGCCCGGCTCGGACTCGCGCGGGGTTCGGTGGGTGGGCGTGGCGAATCGCGCGTTTCCGCGGCCGCCGCGCCCGCCGCGCACGACGCACAATTGACCGTCGGGCTCGACGAGGTCCTTCAGGAGGATTCGATTGTCGCGATCGAAGACCAGCGTACCCGGGGGGACCGAAACGATTTCATCGTCGCCGCCCTTGCCGGTTCGATTGTTCCCTTCGCCGGGCCGCCCGTTGCCGGCGATCCAGTGGTGCTTGCCGGACAGCTCGACGAGCGTGGACAGTTGCGGATCGACGTAGATCAGCACGCTGCCGCCGTCGCCGCCGTCGCCGCCGTCGGGGCCGCCCTTGGGGACGTACTTTTCCCGGCGGAAGCTGACGCACCCGTCGCCGCCTTTGCCGGACTGTACGCAGATTTCAGCTTCGTCGATGAAGTGCATGGGGCGTCATTTTGAACATGTTGCTACAAACTGGAAAGGCAGAACCGGATTACGCCGATGGATTTACACAGCGGTGGGTCTCGGGAAGCCCAGCTTCGCGTGGAAACTTAGTCGGTCGGTGACTCGGGCGAATTAGGCGCGCTGCGGCGCGCGATCCGCTGTCGGGATCGGCGCACGACGCGATTTGACTGGGCACTCTGGACTTGCTCGAAATGCTCCACGATTTTTCGGAAATCGTCTCCGCAGTTGCGCGCGATCCGCGCGTACGCGTCCCTCATTTCCTGCACAACGGGATCGATATTCACGGGGTCGGCTCTACGGGTCATTCTGAGGACTCCAATACGAGCTCTTCCGGCGAGCAGATAATCGGCATGGGCAAATAAAGACGTCGATTCAGAGTTTCCAAGTGACGCCGTTTACCTGCGTTTGCCAGATGAGCGAAATTCCAAGTCAACAAGTAATCCATCTCGTGAACTGACGCGAGTGCCATGTGAAGAGCGTCTCTCGTGTCCCTGCTCGGCATTCCAAACTGCTCCACGTAGTACTGAGCCGCCCTTACGACATCATCATTGAACTCAAGCCATCCAAAATCTTCCACCAGTTTGAGCGGTTCAGACGCTCGCGATGGGTCACCACCCGACAATTCCTCCCACACAACAGGAGAAATAAACGCGTCGAAACGGGATCGCTCCTCGGTCCACCACCGGCGCGTAATCTAGTGCCTCGCATATACGAGCGGGTTTTCTTTATCCTGTTCCAGCCCATAGCTTGGAACAGACGAATCGAGGTACACGCTCGGTTTCATTTCGCCTCTCTATTCTAGCACATCCGCGGAACGGATGGGATCGATTCAATTCTTCCACCGACTCGCTCTTCGTTACGCCCGCGCGCTGCCCACCTGCGCCAATGCCGGGATGCGCAGCACCCCGTCGCAGGCGAAGCGCTCGACCTCGCGGGCGACCTCGGCCTGTACGGCAGCCCGTTGCTCAGCCGACAGCCCGGAGAGCACCTTGCGCAGAGACCCGCCCATCTCCGACATGCACTGCCAGAACTCCCGGCCGTCTCGGGCGAAGATCGAGAGCCGTACGGTCCGAACGGCCACGTCGCGAAAGCCGGCGTCCGTCAGCGCCGCCTCGAGCTGGCCCGGTTCGGAGAGGTGCTGCATGCCCGGCTTGGACGGATCGAGCGGGGGAAGCTCGACCTGTCGATTCAGCGCGGCATTGATGATCGCAAAGCCGGGGCTGTTGTGCTGCGGGGTCCAGGTGGACAGCGCCAGCCGTCCGCCGGGCTTGAGCCAGCCGCGCACGCGGCGCAGGGCGGCGACGGGATCGACGCAGAAAATAAACGACCAGCGCCCGCTGGCGGCGTCCAGCGACGCCGGCGACAAGTCCAGTTGCTCCACGTCGATGACGCGGAAATCGATATGGTCCAACCCCAGCGCCCGGGCCCGGCCACGGGCTGCGTCGATCATGGCGCCGGCCGGATCGATGGCGATCACGCGGCCTTCGGGTCCGATGCGGTCGGCGACGGCCAGCGCCGGATCGCCGATGCCGCAGCCGACGTCGAGGACCGTCTGGCCCGGCGACAGCATCAGCGCGTCGGTGATGTGATGGGTGACCGGCCAACTGAAGGCGATGATGAACGGTTCCCATCGCTTCCAGCCATCGGCGGCGACGGTCCATTCCTCGACGATGCGCTGCCTCATCGCAGCGGCGTCGATCGGCGATGTCGGACCGCGCGGCGGATTCGCGTGATTCACGCCGCCTCCTGCGACTTTTGTTTAGCGGCCTTGATCTTGAGCAGGACTTTCTTGCCGTCGCGGATGACGGTCACCGGCACCTCGTCGCCGGGCTTGTAGCGCTGAAGGGCGTCCATGTAGGTGTAGATGTCGGTGACGAGCTTGTCGCCGATTTTGTAGATCCGGTCGTCGTCCTTCATGCCGGCCTTCGCGGCGGGTCCGTCCTCGACGACGCCGGTCAGCTCGTAGCCCTCGCCCTCGGTCTCGCCGTAACTGGGCATGATGCCGAGTCGGACCGGGGGCATGGGCACGGCGTCGACGTCGTCGGGCGCGTCGGCGTGTGGGTCGTCGGCATTGTCTTTTTTCGCGTCGTGGTTTTCGTGCATGTCATCCGCGGCCGGCTTTTTCTGAGCGGGCATCTTCGGCGCCGACTCGCGCCCGGGCGCTGCCGGGGCGCGGTCACGGCGGGGGCGCTCTCGGCGATTCTCGCCGGAGCGAACGACGACCTCGAATTCCGGCGCCGCCGAGTCGGGGCTGAAGCGGATGACGACGTCGGCGCTGTCGAACTGGCTCGAGAATGCGCGAGCGGTTTGAGCGTAGAGCGGCAGGTTGTCCACGAGTTGCTCAAGCCGCGCGAGCTCTCGGCGGCGCCGCTCGAATTCGTCGTACTTCTCGTGCGAATCGGCGATGGCGATTTCTCTCGATATTTCCTTCAATTCGGCGCGAGTCTCAAATACCTGTTCCGTCACGCGCAAGAGCTCCGATTGGGCTCCTAAGTAGTTTCGTGTGGCTTGCTCAATCTCTCTCGGTGGAATGGATTCGGCTTGGTCGGCGTTTAGGGCGTCGATTAGGCGCTTCTTGCCCAGCATGTCCACCTGCAATTCGGTAGCCAGAGCTTGAAGCGTCAGTAGTTGTTCCTTCAATTCCCTTCGCCTCGATTCATTCAGCATGGCCTCGGCTTCAGAAATAGGATTGGCCTTCCCTTTTCCAGCGAGCTTGCGCGTTAACTCCGAAAGCTCTTGTTGGATTTCTCGGCGAAGCTCATCGAGGTCATCCGCTCGCCCATCGCCGGATTCAGGTTCGCTCGTCACAGCGGCCCGCTCGATAGCTTCCGCCGGATCCTCAATCTTTTTGTCCTGTTTCTCTTCGTCCCTGTCCCGGGCCGTCAGGCGCACGCGGTCGCGGCGGTTGTCTTCGTGGAAGGCCGGCCGGGAAGGCGCCGCGTCGATCTCGTCGAGCACGTCGGCGGCGAATTTCGCCACGCGGATCGCCCCGTCGAAATTGACCAACCCGGTGTCGTCCTCCGGTCGGTGATATTCCTTGTGCAGACCCGTGTGGAAGAACAGCACGGGAATGTCCTTGTTGTAAAAGTGCGTGTGGTCCGACGGCCCGCGCCCGCCGCCGCCGTCCTTGACCTCGATGCCATGCGACGACGCCAGCAGCCGCACCATCGGCTCGAACTCGCCCGTTTTCATCCCCGCGACGTGCAACCGGCTGTTCCGCAGCCGCCCGACCATGTCGAAATTAAACATCGCGACGATGTTTTCGAGATCGACGGTCGGATGGCGGGCAAAACGGGCCGAGCCCAGCAGGCCGCGCTCCTCGCCGGTGAACAGGGCCAGCAGGATCGAGCGATTCGGCGGCTGACCGCGCGAAAAGGCGTCGGCGAGCGTCATGACCAGGGCCGTGCCGGACGCGTTGTCGTCCGCGCCGTTGCTGATGTCCTTTTCGGAATCGAAATCGTCGCTTCCCTTATTGGTGATGCCGAGGTGGTCGTAGTGGGCCCCGAGCACGACGATTTCGTCCTTCTGCGGTCCCGTCCCGGGGATGAGGCCGACGACGTTCCTGGCCGGGCTCTCGATCATCTCAATGTTGACGCGGCCGCGCACGCTCACGCCCTCAAGCGGGGCGGAGGCGTGGGCTTTCGATTCGTCTATCCGGGCCTCGAGTGTTTCCAGGTCGGGCAGCCCCCCGGCCTCCAAGAGCATGTCGGCGACCCTGCGGGTCACGTGCAGCATCGGCAGCCCGTAGTCGCCGCCGCGCAAGCCCATCGAGCCGGCCGCTCCGTCGAAGTCGAACAGCGCGTCGCCCGCTTCGTCGAACGTCGGGTTGACGACCAGGACGGCGGCGGCGTCCCGCAGGTCGGCCCGCGACGCCTTGGCGCGGAACGACATGTCGCGGATGCCGAACTCCGCGAACCGCGGGGCCCGGCGGAGCATGAGAAGCACCTTGTCGGTCACGTCGATCCCGTCGTAGTCGTCGTAACCGAGATCGCCATCGACGATCCCGTATCCGACGAAGACGACGTCGCCGCGAAACCGCCCGGAGCGGGAGAATGGAAACGGAATGAATTCCTCATCAAGCTCGAGGCGCCTGGTGGGGCGGTTGCCGTCGACGCCGTACTTGAGCTGCGTCCCGTGGGCGATGCGGCGGAAAATCTTGAGCGTGAAATTCTGAAAGAAGGTCCCGTCGTCGCCCGCGGGCCGGACGCCGCATTGATGGAAGAAATCGGCGATGTACTCTGCGGCGCGATCGATGCCCGGCTGGCCGGTGCCGCGTCCTTCCAGTTCGTCGCTGGCGAGGTAGGCGACGCGGGCGTGGTACGCCGACTGGTCGAACAGGGCGTCGTTGGCCGACCGCCGTTCGCCGTCGGCAACAAGCGGCGCCGCCGGCAACAGGCACCAGAGGCCCAACAGACCGAAACGCGGCAACTTCATCATCACGCGATCTCCCCGAATCGAATCGGCCCGTCGCCCCCGTGGCGGGCCGCGCGACGACCACCCGGTATTGGCGACGCCGGGAGGTTTCCCATTATCTTAACCAAACGACGGGCCTTGCGTCGGCTTTTCTACGACCCGTGGCCGGGGAACGGTTCGACATGGACGTTCGCGATGCGATGATTCAGCGGCTATTCGACCGGATGATGCGGATGCGCGGGGCCCTGGAGCGGTTCGACGACGCCAGCGCCGAACGGGTCAGGGTCGGCCCGCGATGGAACGTCCGCGATCTGGCCGGCCATTTCGTCTTCTGGGACGACGAGGCGGTCCGGCAAATGCTGGAAATGCTCCGAGGCCGGCCCCGGCCGACCTACGATTTCGACAAGGTCAACGACGCGGTCTATCACCGCTACCGGCGCATGTCCTTCGTGATGCTCCTGCCGCAACTGCGCGCGGCCGAGGAGCGGCTCGTGCACGCGGTTCGCGGCGTGGATTCGGCCCTGCTGGTCGATTCGCCCGTGCGCGACTGGATCGACGCCGCCGGCGCCGATCACTACGACGATCACTGGCCGAGTCTGAAGAAGGCGGTTGACGCAATTTGAACTATCACATGACTCCCCTCTTTCTTTCCGGGAGAGGGTCGGGTTGAGGGTGAATCAAAGTCAATCACCCCTCACCCGACCTCTCGCCTCGAGGCGAGAGGATCTCCAGCACTGCATGGGTCTCTGTTTGAAACGGGATGCGGAATGATGTCATCTCGCTGACGGTCAGCCGCGCTGCCCGCAGACGATGAGATTGTCCCCTTGCGGTTGCAGGCATTTGTCGGCGAGGTTTGAACCTGATTGGGCCGATAGGAAGGCGCTGGCCGCATCGATCGTCGACGGCCGATGAGCGCGAAGCGCGGCCCAAGTTCCCCGGCCCGCGCCGCGTTGCAGGAAGCGGTTGATGCGCCACGCGAGGAACTTCGGCAGTTTCTCGACCCACCTCTGCACTTCCGGCCGCCGGCCCCAGGTTTCGTAGAGATAGTGGGTGTAGGTCGTCGCGCGGACCTCGACGAAACCGGAGGACACCAGCATCGGCGAAAGCGAATCGGCCGTGAATAGATTGATGTGAAACGGATTGAGGCCCAGCCAGCGGGCACCGCCCCATCGCCGCCAACGCCCACCCCAGTTGGGCGTGTCGAGGATGATGCGTCCGCCCGGCGAGAGAACGGAGCGCACCTCGCGCAACAGCGCCGCCGGGTCGAGCACATGCTCGATCACGTCGCCGAGAAACGCCACGTCGTATCGCGGCATCGTCGCCCAATGACGCGCCAGCGTTCCGGCGCGCAGATCGAGGCCAAATCGCTGCGACGCTTCGCTGACCGCCTCAGCCGAAACGTCCAATCCCGTCACCCGCCAGCCGCGGCGCGCGGCCAGCGCGGAAAAATGTCCCCGGGCGCAACCGATGTCGAGGAGGCGCCCGCCTTGCTGCTCGGCCTCAATCGGCAGAATATGGACGACGTATTGCTGCGCCGCCCGGGCCCAGCGGCGCTCGTCCGATTCCTGAAAGACGTAGTAATCCTCGCGGTATTGCCGCGACCACTCCGCCGGCGAGGAGCGCGGAAACTGCTGCACGAGTTGGCAATGCGGACACTGCACGAGGTCGAACGGCAGACCGCCGCGACGCCTGTCGATGACCGCCCGCGGCGCGTGGTCGCGATGCTGGCAGCCGGCGCAGGTGAACTCGAGGGTCGCGCTGGACATCGATGGCGCGGCGATGTGTGGCAGGGTTGTCATCCGTTTCTATTATCGTCGAATCGCGCATCGACCCCGTCAATTGACTCGGCCTGCCGGCGGTCATATCGTCGTCGACCGCGGGGACAAGTCGCGCAACTTGTTTATTCTAAAGGTGTTGGGTATGGCCCTTTCCCGGAATGTGTCGCTCCTTTGCCGGCTGGCCGACCTGCCGACCGCGCCGTTTCTCGAGCATCGGGTCGCCGAGGAGATCCGGCGTTTCGTCGCTCGACGCCGCGCGCTGTCCGCCAGGGTGGATCGATTCGGCAACCTGTTCGTCGGCTACCGCCCGCGTCGAAGAGTCCGGCTCAAGGCGCCGCCGATCGTCTTCGCCGCCCACATGGACCATCCCGGCTTCGCCGCCTTGGCCATGCGCGATCGCCATCACGTCGAGGCCGAGTGGCGCGGGTGGGTGCCGGCCCGTTATTTTCCAGGCGCCCGGGTCCGCTTCCATACGCGGGGGCGCTGGATGACCGGCCGCATCGTCGACGTCATCCGTGCCGGCGCCGCGCCGGACACGATCCGCAGGGCAGCGGCCAGCGCCGCGACTTTCGGCGCCGAGGGTCCACCGGACCGGATCATCGTTCGCGTGCGCGGCCGCGTCGCGCCTGACAGCGTGGGCACGTGGGACCTGCCGGACGCGACGATTCGCGGCCATCGGTTTCGTGCCCGGATGTGCGACGACGTGGCCGGCGTCGCGGCGGTTCTCGCGGCGCTGGACGGGGCCTGCCGCCGGAGGATCTCCGCCCCGTGCTTCGCGCTGTTCACGCGTGCGGAAGAGGTCGGGTTCGCCGGGGCGCTGGCGGCGGTGCGCGGCAAGCTGATTCCGCGAAAGTCCCTGCTGGTCGCAGTCGAAGCCAGCAAGGCGGTCGCAGGCGTTATCCCGGGAGCAGGGCCGGTGCTGCGCGTCGGCGATCGGGCGACGGTCTTCGATCCGGCCGCCACCGGCTATGTTCAAGTCGTGGCGGAGGAGCTCGCGGGGGTGAGAAAGTCGTTCGCCTTTCAGCGAAAGTTGATGGACGGCGGAACGTGCGAATCGACTGTTTACGTCCATCACGGCTATCGGGCCACGGGAATCTGTCTGCCGCTGGTGAACTACCACAACATCGACGAGCGGCGGGGCCGGATCGCACCCGAGTCGATCGACCTGCGGGACTACGAGTGGATGATCGATTGGTTCGTGGGCCTGGCCGAAGCGCCGACAAGACTGGCGTTTGACGGGCGGCATCCCGGGATGGAGCAGCGGCTCGGCGCGCTGTGGCGGCGGCACGAGGCGAAGCTCTTCGAGACGGCCGAGAGAGGATAGTCGGCGACGGCGGGGCGGTCAGGACTTCGCGCCGTCATTCGAGGGAGTATGGCGGGGCGCCGGGGATTTCTCGGTCTTGGCAAGCGGCACCGCGAACGTCGTATTGCAATAGTGGCATCGCACGCGCTGACCGCGGAATTGCGCCGGCACCTGAAGGACCTTTCGGCACTTGAGGTTGGGGCAGATCATCACGACGTTGCGTTCGGCGGCCGGCTTGCTCATGACTGGCGGACTCGACTTTTCTCCCGCGTCCCTCCGGATGCCGGGTGCATCGGGCACTGCCCGGCTGGCATCAGGGTATCGGCGCGGCGAGCGGTCCGAATGAGTCTTGTGGGTGCATTCGGCGGGGATCGACGGCGGCGAGTCCGAGAAACGGTCGCCGGCGACGCCGGGCTGTCAGGCGGATTCCTTGCGCCGCGCCTTTTCGGGCTCGAAGGCGGCTTCCTCGCCGCGGACGACGGCCTCGGTGATGACGTATTTGCCGCGGCGGTTGGCCTCGGGCAGATGGAACATGATGTCGAGCATCAAGTCCTCCATCACGCCGCGCAGAGCCCGTGCCCCGGTATCGCGCTGGATCGCGCGGCGGGCGATCTCGTGGAGGGCGCCGTCGGAGAACGTAATCGTGCTCTCGGCCATTTCAAAGAGCTTGGCGAATTGTCGGCAGAGGGCATTCTTCGGCTCGGTGAGGATGCGGACCATCGCCTCCTCGTTCAACGGGCCGAGGGTGGCCATCACCGGCAGGCGACCGACGAATTCGGGGATCATGCCGAACTCGACCAGGTCCTCCGGCGCCGCCTGTTCGAGGATCTCGATGCGTTCGGCGGTGGTGTCGTGTTCGGGCTGGTCCTCGTTGGCGAAGCCGATGCTTTGCTTTCCGATTCGGCGGCGGATGATCTCTTCGAGATTCGAGAAGGTGCCCCCGCAGATGAAGAGAATCTGCGAGGTGTCCATTTGAATGTACTGCTGCTCGGGGTGCTTGCGGCCGCCCTGCGGCGGGATATTGGCCACGGTGCCCTCGAGCATCTTCAGCAGCGACTGCTGCACGCCCTCGCCGGAGACGTCGCGCGTGATGCTGACGTTTCCCGAGCTACGGGAGATTTTGTCGATCTCGTCGATGTAGATGATGCCGCGCTGGGCTGTGTCGAGGTCGAAATCGGCGCTCTGAAGCAGCCGCAGCAGGATGTTCTCGACGTCTTCACCGACGTATCCCGCCTCGGTGAGCGTCGTGGCGTCCCCGATGGCCAACGGCACATCGAGCATTCGGGCCAGACTCCGGGCCAGCAGGGTCTTGCCCGATCCGGTCGGACCGATCAGGAGGATGTTGCTCTTGTCGATTTCAACGTCGTCGCCTTCCGCCTGCTCGGCGTGGTTCAATCGCTTGTAGTGATTGTGGACGGCGACGGACAGCGACCGCTTGGCGTGATCCTGCCCGACGACGTAGCTGTCGAGGAAATCCTTGATCTCGCGCGGCGTGGGAATCTTCTTGAACAGGGGCCGCAGACCGCCGGCGCGGCGTTTTTCCTGCCGAATGATGTTGTGACACAGATCGATGCAATTGGCGCAAATAAATGTGTCGTTGGGCCCCTCGACCATGGGACCGACGTCGCGATGGGACTTTCCGCAAAAGCTGCAAACGCTGCTCTTGCGCCGACGTCCGCCGCCTGATGTCGGTCCGCGCCCCGGGCCGCTGCCGTGGCCGCCGCTCTTCGATCCGTTTGACAAGGTCACGTCCCTCGAACTTGCGATTGCTGATCCGCCGCGGCTGACTGAAAGGCCGCGTTGCCAGGGCATTCTATCCGTTGGCTGGCAACTTATCGACCGCCGTTTGCAGGCCGCTTGATTTGATTCTCGTCGGTCGCCGGCTCCGCGGACGAATCGGCCGAATCCGCGCCGGCCACATCATGGGCGCCGGCCACATCATGGGCGCCGGCCACCGACGACAGGACCATTTGCTTCAGGCGTGTGAATTCCTCCTCGCTGACGGCGCCGCTGGTTTTGAGGTCGCGCAAATGCTGCAAAGTCCAGAGGGGGCCGGCCGCGACCTCGCCGGTTTCGCCGATCACGAACCGGCGCCGCACCCACCAGACCGCCGCCGCCAGGACGCCGATCGAGACGATCAGGATCAACCCCCAGATGACGGCGTCGGCGGAAGATGTCAGGCCGGCGGTCAAGTCGAATGTCTTTTCACGCGCGACGGCGCCGTCGTCGGCCGCGCCACGGCCTCAACGCGGCGCCCCCGGCGAACAGCAGGATTGAAGACTGTAGCGCGCCGCCGCCGCAGGCGGGAAACAAACTGAACAACGACAGCGGGCCGGATGTCAAAAAGGAAACGCCCGTTGCGTCCACGTAAGGCGCGAGCAGGGCGGCCAGTTGCTCGCCTTGCTCTTCGCCGTTGACCAGCGCGAACACGGCGGCCAATCCCTCCGGCGGAATGCCGAACACCGCGGTCGCCCCGACGCCGTCCGGACCGCTCGCCAGGTCGGCGTACACCGCCAGCTCCAGCTCGAATGGCGTGTTCAGCGTCACCTGGTATTGATAGGGAAGCTGCACGCCGCTGAAGGCGATGGCCCGGATGACGGGAAAGCCCTCGATCTGGCCGCCGAGATCGAGGATCGGCAAGAACGCGCCGGCCAACGCGCCGGTCGCATTCTGCATCTCGATCGACCCGTTGGCGCCACCGACCAGCGACACGCCGCCCGAGAGGGGAATGGTGTCCGTTCGTCCCTCCTGGCGGCGCGTGATGGAAAACGAAAAATTGACGAACGTGTCCGACAGGTCGCGCGTCGAGTCTTCCGTCGTGATCAGTATCAGGCCGGAAAGAAACAACCGGCTTCGCACCATGTTCAACGGGCCGACGAGGGGATCGGTGCCGACGTCCGCGGCAGTCAAGCGAAGCGCTCGCTTCACGCGCGTCGAAGCGTCGACGGTCCAACTCGTATGCAGGTCATCAGAAAACGCCCCGATGTCCAACCCGACGTCGTTCGGATTGCCCGATCCGTCGAGATTGGGGTCGAACAGAATGGCGAGCCCCTGACCGGCGGCCGACACCTCGTTTTGGTCATCGAGCCGATCCAGCCGGGCCCGCGCCACCGCCGGGGGGACGGCCTGCGTCTGCGGGATGAACTCCTGGCCGAAGTCGGTTTGGGGCGCCGTCGTCGCGTCGAACTGCGTGACGCGCGTCTGGGCGTCGCCGGTCGTTCCGAGCACTTCCCCATCCGCGACGGACGCGCGCAGGAAAAAGACGGTCGACAGCGCCAAGACGAAACGCCATGCTGACATTGCCATTCGCCGCGGCATAGGCATCGATCCTCTGGACTTGTGCGAGGCGCCGATACGCGCGGAAAGACAACTCCGCGGGCCCCGGCTCTGCTTTACTGTACCTTATCGGATGCCAATGTCCACATATCCGGCCCCTGCGAAGCCACAACTTTTTTTCCGGCAAGTCGTTATCGATGTTATCGGATAGGGCGCCTTTCGGCCGGAGCCCTCTCTTGCGGTGAGGCCGGACCGCCGATGAAGTCACCGGGCTCGCCGCTGCTACAGGAGACAAGCCGTGAGAAGCCGCGCCATCCGTATCCTCGCCCTGGTCGTCCTCATCGGGCCATCGGCCGGAGGCACGTGCACCACCGCACCCGGCGGCATTTTCAATCTTTTCGGCAACGGCGTCACGCTGGTCATCCAGAACGACGCGGGATTCCCCGCGGCCCTCGACGTCTGGGTCGGCGGCGGAATGAACGCCGTCGAGGACGTCGTGGCCGATCGGCGCTCCCTCGCCGATCTGGGCGGGCCGGAGACGGTCGGCGCCCATCAGTCGATATCCGTCGCGATCTCGTGCGACGGCGAACTGGAAGTCATCGCCTTTGACGGCGCGCGCTTCACCCAGGGCGGGCTGGGGGTCGGCGAGGTGGAAGACGTTCGGCGGATGCGCCGCGACGTGGAATTCGACTGCGGCGACACCGTGCGAATCCGCCTTTCGGGCGCGGTCTTCAATTTCGGCGTCAGCGTCGATGTCGAGCAAGGCGCGTTTTCATCTTCGGACGACTCGGAAGATCGCACCGACGACCAGACCCTGGACGAAGACATCGCCGAGGCGCTGGACGACCTGTTCGGCGACTGAGGCGCGGCGTCGGCCTACTTGATTCGCGTCATCCATTTCCGCCAGCGCTGGATCCACCGATCGTCGAGACTTCCGAAGGCCTTTTCGAAGTCATCGATTTCGCGCTGCGGGGTCGTTTCGTAATCGTCGGGCCGGCGATTGATGATCTCGACGTATTTCTTGAGGCCTCTGCGCTTCGAGCGGTTGAGATAATGCGTCAGGGCCCACGCCTGGGCGTAGGCGACGCCGATGGACTGCGGACTGGCGAACCACTCGTGCGTGCCGAGAAAGTCGCGCAGCGGGATCAGCGAATCGGCCTCGAGCATCATTCGATATTCTTCGAGCCGGCTTCGATTCAGCGCGCCGAAATTGGCGCTGGAGCCGGTGCTGATCGGCTCGAACATCATCGCCGTGCCTTCGGCCAGCCAGCGCGGATTGGCGAAGAAGTTGTTGGGCTGGTGAAACCCGATGTTCCACAGCACCTGATGGGCGACTTCGTGCTGGACGATCGATTCGCTGAGGTCGCCGCCGACGGTTCGGCTGCGGTTGGCTTCCTGGCGCGCCTGGGCGATCTGGCCGGCGATCCGCTGGCGATCGGCGGGGCTGATCCCGCCGCGGCGCAGCTCCTCTCGTAATGCCTCGATCCGTTGCTGCGCCGATTCGCGCATCTGCTTGAACGTGCCTTGATTGCGGAAATTGAAGAACATGCTGCGGTTGATGTCCGGAAAATAAACCCCCGGCGTCGATTCGGGCCGTTCGCCCTTGCCGAGCGCTCTTGAATGCGCGCTGTAGGCCGCGTGCTCTTCGAAGTAGAAGATGAGCAGCTTTTTCTTCGGGGGGCGCGTCGGGATGTCAAGTCGAAGAGCGTAGTTGACGCACGAGCGGTAGGTCTGTTCGATCGCCCGGCCGAACGCGCGGACCTCGTCCTCGCCGGTATCGTAGAGGACCGAGTAGTGATTCGTGCGCCGCAGCGAAAACCCCTCCCCCAGCGCTTCCATCGCAGTTCGCTCCGCTTCGTCATCAGCGGGCACGGGCGACATATCCGCGGACTTCAATTCGCGCCCGCGCGACGGGCCTTTCCGCTCGTCGCCCCGGCGCTGATTTGACGAGGCGTCGTCGGGATCGGCGTCGGCAAGGGACGCCGAATCATGCGTGGGCCCGTCGCGCGCCGCGCATGCGACACCGGGGTCGGCGAACGACCAGAAGCCGGCGATGACCAGTGCGGCGACGATGCGCGGCGTCGCGGAGGGGCTCATCAGCGAATCTCCCTCGAAATCGGGCCGTCACCTGGGCCGTGATCGGCAGCGCCCTATTGCGGGGGGCGGTAGGGCAGCTTGCGGATGTAATTGCTCCAGCGCTTGACGAACATCTCGTCGATGCGGCCGAAGCATTTCTCGAAATCTTCGACGTCTTGTTTCGGTAAGATCGTCTCGCCTCGGCGGCGCGACCGGATGAGCTTGACGTACTGCGGCAGGACCTTGCGCTGGCGTTTCACCAGATAATAGCAAATCGCCCACGACTGGGCATAGCCCTCACTGGACATCATCCCGCCGCCCGGAGAAGGACTGCCGATGAACGACTTGAATTGCTCGGCGGACATCCCGGCGACCTTCTCGCGGATTTCACCCAGCCGATGTTGATTGATGACGTTGAAGCCCGCCCCGCGCTTGCCCGGCGGCGGCTCGAACAGCGTCGCCATGCCCTCGACGAACCACTGCGGATTGTCGGCGTCGAACTTGTGAAAGCCGAGATTGAACAGCAGTTGATGCGCCAGCTCGTGTTGCACGACGGAGCGATTGGACTCCTGCTGGTAGATGTCGATCCGGTTGAGATACCAGCGGGCCTCGCGGGACTTGTCGCGCCGCACGCCCGGGTCGGTCGCCGCCCGCGCCTCTTCCTGAAGCTTCCGCGCTTTTTCCTCCGTCTCCTTGATAAACCTGACCTGCGACATGTCGTAGAAGATCGAGAAGTCCAGCGGGAACCGCCAGTAAAGCCCGGCGGCATCCGAGGGGGCGCCGACCCCCGCCAACTGCTGGCAGCGGGCGTTGTATTCGTCGAAATCGCTACAGAACAACACGGGGAGCTTTTGCTTCGGATAGGTGATGTCGATTCCCATCTGCGCGACGAATCGGTGCACCGCCGTATAGGTGATCTCCAGGCGATGGATGAAGTCCTTGACGACTTCCAGGTCACCGTTGTAGAGCACGAAGAAGTGATGCGTCCGCTTGATCGCGAAGTCGGCGCCCAGCTTCTTTCTGAACTCCAGCTCACGCCCCCCCTTCTTGAACGTCGGCCCCTCTCCCTCGTCGTCGGCTTTCGTATTCGGGCGTTTCTTCCTCGTTTCCGGCGGCGCGTTGTGCCGGATTCCGCCTGCGCCCGGCGGCGGCGCATCAGAAGCCCTTGCGAGCGACGGCCCGGTCCACGCGAACAACAGGAATGGAACAATCGGCGAAACCAAGAAAGTCCTGCGGCCCATGGCGGAGGTCTCCACTGAGGTTGTTGTCGATTATCAACCCGATCGGGCGAGCGATCAACGGGCGAGGCGCCGGGACGACCCATCCTGTGGTGAATAACGCAACATCAGGCGTAACTGTGCAGCCCGACGATGTAGAAATTGACCACCCACCAGTTGAACTGCATCGCCGCGAAGCCGAAGACGCTCAGGACGCTGGTGACCAGTGCCCGGCGCTTGGTGACGAATCGCACGTGGATGAGAATGGCGTAGATCAGCCAGGTATTGAGGGCGAAGACTTCCTTCGGGTCCCATCCCCAGGGACGGCCCCAGGAATAGTCGGCCCACACGGCGCCGAGGACGACGCCGACGAACAGGGCGATCATCGCCGTATAGAGCAGGACGCGGTGAGACAGGTCGAACTCCTCGAGAATTCGCCTCTCGACCGGAAAGAGGTCGGCCGACGGTCCGTCGGTGGCGGGCCGGGATTTCAACAGCACGGCGCAGGCGCCGATCAGCAAGACGATTCCGGAGGCAATGGAACCGACCACGAAAAAGACCATGGCATAGCCATCGAAGGATTCCGCCAGGCGCCAGATGAGAAAGGCGATGGCCGCGGCGGCGCCGAGTTCCGCGCCGATGGTTCCCTGGGCGAGCCGGACTCGATCGCGAAACGCCGCCACGAACAGGTAACAATTCGCCACGCCGAAGGCGAGGGTGATGACGGCGTAGCTGGAGATGATCAGCACCGTGTGGATGCGGAGCATGACATCGTCGAGGATCGGCATCATGCCGACGAGCTTGTTGTCGATGTGGTGCGGCAGGAGCTCCGGCAGCGACAGGGCGAAGAATCCCAGCAGCGCGGCGCTGAGCAGATAGACGCGTTTGCGCGAGAACAACTCCAGCAGCAGGCCGAAGACCGCCCCGACCCAGGTCGAGGAAATGACCGCTTCGTACATGTTGGCGACGGGGATGCGGCCGATGACGCCCCAGCGCAGGGCGATATCGTAGCCGTGCAGGCCGACCGCCGCGATCAGGAGGACGAGCCCGAGGAGGCGGCCCCATCGGTATTGCGTGGCCACCGCGAAGATCGCGGCGAAGAACGCGACGATGTACGCCGCCCAGGCATAGCGCAGGATTCCCATGCGGCGGTAGCTCAATTCCGCCTGCCGCATGTCCTGCGTCGGGTAGACGCCGTCGGCCGCCAGGGTCGGCAGCAGCTCCGCCAGTTCGCCGATGGCGCGGTTGATGGACTCGACGTTTCGCGCCAGCCACGCGGTCCGCAGGTCGCCGCAGACGGTGAACACGTTGCGATCGGCGGCCGGGTGGTCAGCGTGCGGCGCGATGTCGCGGAGGGAAATCCACGGCGTGTCGGCCCTGCCGCCCGGGACCGGGACGATCGTGCACAACGCCGCCAGGTTGTCGTAATGTCCGACGGCCGAGCCGAGGCGGTTCATCGCCGTGCTGCGCAGCATGTCCTGGTTCAATTCGGCGATGCGCCCGGCGACGACGGGGTCGCGGAGAAACGCGCGGCTGACCAGGCCGGTCTCGATGATCCGCGACTGCGCTTCATCGCTGATCGGGGCGGGATGGGCGGATAGCTCCTGGCGCAGGGCCCGGTCCTTGATGTAGATGATCGGCTCGTCATCGTAGCCGGGCGCGTTCCAGAGCAGTTCCATCGCCGCGACGACGGGGTCCAATCCGTAGAGCTTGGACGGGCCGTGGATCGCCTTGACGGCGTCGCGGGCCCAGGAGTCGACGACCGAATATCGCCAACTGTGTTGCACGGCGATGGCGCCGAGGGTGTCGGTGTCGATTTGATCCTGAATCTGCCTCAGCGGCGCGGCGGCGGCCGGCGCCGACTCATCTCTCTGGTTGCAGCCGGACGACACCGAGGTCAACGCCGCGCACAGCATGATCATCGCTAGGCCCGGCGCCGAGGACGCGCCGGCCCGTTTGGAGCCCGAGGCGACTGCCGGCGCCTCGCGCCGCCTTCGAACCAATATCGGCTTGACGCAAAACGCGTAGGCCATCCCGAGCGAAATCAGCGTGCATCCCAACAACATCGACATGACCCCCTTGCGATTGCCCACGCCCAGCACGGTCCACGATTCGTGATCGCCCGACGCCTGCGATTGAAACAGCGTCCACTTGCCGACGCGGGCCGTATTGTTGAGATACGCCTTGTCGCGCTCCAGGCGGCCGTCCGGCGTTTGCCTGCGGAAGTAGCTGGCCCATCCGCTGGGCTGCTGTTGGCCGGGGTAGAAGTCCGTCTGCAACCGTTCCAGGCAGAGACGGGCGGGGAGCGGGCGCTCGGCGCGGCCGTAGATCAATTCGAGATCGCCCATGCCCGGCACGTCGCGGACGACGGTGGCGGCCGTCAGGTCGTGCTCGGTATTGTACTGGCTGAAGGGCACCCAGACGCGCTGCGACCATTGGCCGTCCTTCGATTCGAGATGGACGCGGACGAGCGACTCGGTGCGGCGTACGGTGCCGAACGCCCGCCGGTTGCGCAGGGGAATGACGACCGGAGCGGTGCCGAAGCGGGGCTTTTCGATGAAGTTCCGCAGCGTGAGCGCCCCATCGGCGAACCGAACGGCCTGATCCGTCTTGAGGACCGACAGCGTGCGCGCGCCTCCCGGCGCCGTGTGAATCAGGGTGGGCGAAAGTCGGCTGGACGCGACGATCAGGTAATGATCCTGGGCGGCGTCGGTGTATATCAGCTCGATGTTTTCATCGACGAGGTTCTTCTCGCTGTCGATCTTCTGGCCACCGCGGTCACGATCCTGATTCAACTGGCTGTGGCGCTGCAGGACCGATCGCTGAAACGACTGCCCCGGTGCATCGACCCAGACCAGCGCGATCGGCGTCCGCACGCCTTCGAAGCCGGGCGTCATCAACGGCCAGTTGGGCTGCAATTGCTCGACGGTCAGTCGATAGTCGGTTCCTTCGACGGCGATCTCCATTCCCGGCGACACTTCGTAGGTGCGCTGCACGTTCCGGTCCTTGACGAAGACGTCGAGGACGTGGCGCCCGGGGCGCGAGCGCGTCCAATCTGGAGGTATCTCGTCGGCGTCGCCCAGCCAGCGAAACTCGGCCGTGGCGCCCGAGGCCAGGGCGAAACTCGATCGCGCCGGCACGGTCGCCATCAGCCAATCCGTGTGACGCTCGTCGCCGTCGCTCAACTCGACGCGGGCCAGCGGAATCAACTGCTCGCCGCCGGGGCGCGCCGTCGGCTCAAGCCGGGCATAGGGCAGATACCCGTCGATCCGCAATCGCACCGGCCAGTCGTGGGTCACGGCCCGCCGCTCGTCAGCCAGGTCGATCGGCATCCGCCATCGTTCCAGGAGCGGGATCGCGGTGATGCGGTCCGACGCGACGGCGTCGCCGTTCAGATCGAGAATCGCTTCATCCTCGTTGACGAACCGCTCGTGATAGTAAGGTAGTTGCGGCAGGTTGAAGGTCTCGGCGTGTCCGCGATGGCGGGCGACGAGCACCGGCATGGTCTCGTCGTAGAACGCTTCGCAGACGTTTGCGGGCGTCAGCCACAGGGCGAGTTTCTCGCCGAGCTTGGCGAACACGCCGTCGCGCACCGACTGGTCGAGCACGATCGTCTCCGTCGGCGCGTCGCCGATCTGACATTTGAGCTCGACGCGCGAAGCGGTCACCAACCCGTCGTGATTCACGGATGCGACCTCGATACGATGGCGGCCGCCCAGGGCCGGCATGGTCGCGTCCCAGGTCTTGCCCTCGACGGCGACGAAAGCGGCGATCGTGGCGTTCGCCGGGTCGGCGCGAAAGCGATCGACCGACAGCACGCGAATCCGCGGGGCGTCCATCCAAGCGTCGCCCTCGATCTTGCCGCCGAAGTAGACGATCGACGAGCCGCAAAGAATGAGCAGGCCCGAGTGGACCGTCAGTACGCCGAGGTTGCGGAGATTGAATCGGATTCGCCGAAGCGTGGTCACGACCAGCGTCAGGCAGAACATGGCGATCATCGTGACGAAGATCCAGTGGTTGAAGAACTGAAACTCGGTCAGTTCAAACCACTGTCGAAACGTGGGGACGGCCGAGCCGGCGGCGGAGTAAACAAGAATGAGGGCGATCCAGAAGACGCCCAGCCAGATGCTGTCGAAGGGATCGATGACGCTTCGCAGAAACCCGCGTTTCGCCGGGGCCGATAGGACTTGCGTGTTGGACATCTCCATGGTCGTCTTGCCGCGATTGTAGGCGGGAAACGTCCGCCGGTCGCGTGGTACGAGTGATCGACGGCGCGAGGGGCGTCTGAGGCCGCCGGGGACCGGCGATTGAGCATTCGCCGGAGGCAGGATGGCCGCGGCTTTGGGCGGCCATGCGCTCAATGTCTTAGCATCGAGGCGGTTGCATCGGAACGCTTCAAGTCCGACACTTCCGGCGTGTCACGCGCCCCATTGAAGTACAAGACAGGTCAACGCTAAACGCATCGGCCCGCGGTGGCTGCCGCGCCTGACCGTGGGCGACGTAAACGAGCGATCAGGGTTTCATTTCTGGCAGCGCGGAGGGGGATACGACCGGAATTTGCGGACCGACCGCGCGCTTGGGTCAATAGTGGAATACATCCACGCAAGCCCGGTTCGCAGAGGGCTGGCCACAGACCCGCTGCAATGGAGCTGGTCCAGCGCCAGGTGGTATGCCGGCCATCGAGACGTGCCGTTGCTCATCGACGACACGATTGTCTAAGTAGGAATGCAGAATTCTTCAACCTGTGGGACCGGCTATTGGCCTGTGCCACAAAGAATATTCTTTCTGCGTTCCTATTTAGAGCGCTAGTTGGATGACATGGCCGCTCCAAGCCGCGGCCATGCCACCTTCCTTCTGCCATGATGTTACGCGGCGGCTGTCCTATCGGGTCCGCCGGCGCGTGCGGCGACGCAGCGTCACCATTCCGAAGATCGTGGCGAACACCGGCACGGCCGACGCGCCGCCGCATCCGCACACGTCCGGCATCGGCTGCGGCGGGGGCGGGGGCGGAAGCACGACCGACACGGTCGCGATGGACAGATTGTTGGCGTTGTTCGGGTCGAATTGCTCGCCGCCGACCGTTGCCCGGTTCAGGAACGTCGCCTCGACCTCATTGGACGGGACGAGCACGTTGATGGTCATCGTCGCCGAATCCCCGGCCGCCAGCGATCCGATCAGGCAGGTCGTCGGGTTGGCCGGGTCGCCCGGCGTTCCGATTACGCACACTCCCTGCGTGGAGCTCACCGCGGCGATCTGGAACGCCGCCGGCACGACGTCGCTGATCACGACGTTGTCGGCGGCCGACGGCCCATTGTTGGTGGCGGTCAGCACGTAATTCAGGAAGCTGCTCGGAAAGACCGTGTCCGGCTCCGCGACCTTCACGAGCTGGAGATCGGCATGGTCGTTGAACGCGTGCTCGACTTCGGCGTGGTTGTTGCCCGGGTTCGGATCGATCACCGCGCTGAGGACGTCGGCGACGTTGTTGATGTCCTGGCGCTCGTTGGCCCGGACGCGGACCGTCAAGAGCCAGCGGCCGGTATTGGGCGGGCCGCCCGTCTGCAGTGGTTCCAACGCGTCATCGAGGGCGCCATCGAGCTGGTAACGCTGCGAGACGCCGGTGGCCGCGCCGCTGTCCGGGGGAACGGTAAACGGACTGCCCCCGTCGGCGGCCGGGTCCGATCGGCAGATCATGGGCCGATTGCTCTCGACCGACAGCACGTCAAAGTCGCCGTCGGACTGCATGAGGTCCACGATGGCCACGCCGGTCGCGGGGTCCGGGCCGAGGTTGTCGACGATGACGGTGTAGGTCAGTTCTTCGCCGGCCTGCACGTCGCCGTCCGGCTTGCCGAACTTGACGATGCGAAGATCGGCCACGGCGATCTCGGACGGGTCGATGACCCGGGTGCTCTCCGTATCGGTGTTGTTCGCCGTGTGGAAATCGGTGGTCGACGTCGTGATGAGACCGATGTTCGTCGCGATTTCGTCGTCGGCGACGTCGAGGTAATCAGGACAGACCTCGACGATGAGCCACAAGCTGAACGCGTCGCCGGGGTTGAGCTTGCCGGGAACGATCTGTTCGTTCCCGGAGAACAAGCTATCAACGCTGACGACGCCGTCGGCCTCACTGCAACTGGCCAGGTCGTCGGGGTCGACCGGCTCGCAGCGAACAAATGTCTCGCCAAGAACTTCGCCCAGGATGCCGTCGATGAACTTGATATCCAGGGAGTCCAGCACCTCGACGTAGCGGGCCACCGACGGTCCCTCGTTACCGAAGGTCAGAAGGTATCGGTGTTCGGCGCCCTCGACGGCCAGGTCCGGCTCGAACGGCTGGTCGAGCGCGGGCTGTGCCGGCACGTCGATTTTTTGGATGTACACGTCCGAGACCGCGCCGACGACGGTGTCGGTGCTCGCGAAATTGTCATAGAGGAATGGATCGTCGGTCGTCGGCAGTTCCGGCGGTATCTGCGGGTACGGAAACGGCAGAAACGCCTCCGGCTGAGCCGGCGGGCTGGCGGGTCCCCACGAGACGAACGCACCATTTGACAGCGTCGTGCCGTCGGGCACCGATGGATCGACGGACACGTAAATATTGATCGTTCGCCGCGCGCCGGCCGGAACGGTTCCCAGGTTGCACCAGATGCCCTGTCCGTACTGGTCGCCGCCGGGGCCGAACACTTCAAGTTCCTGCAGTTCATTCATCGGCTGGCAATCGACGCCGTCGGCCCCGAGGAAGATCACCGGGTCGTGATCCAGGCCCGTGCTCGATTGCCCCGGCAGCAGGTCCAGGATCTGGACGTTTTGAGCGTCGCTGGCCCCGTTGTTCTGCACGGTAATTTCGTAGCGTAGCTCCAGACCGGCCGTGACCTCGCCGGGGAGGTCCTCGAAAATGTGGCGGCGCAAATCGCCGTCATAACCGGTGACGTTCTCGCCGACCGAGATCTTGGTGATCTCCATGTCGGCCCAGGTGTTGACGATCGTCTGGGTGAATGCCTGGTTGCTGGAGTTGTCGCCGTCGGGGTTGTCCGAACTGACGCTGACGTCGTTCTCCAGGACGGTTCCGGCGGCAAGGTCGGTGTCGACGTAAACGTGGAACGCGATGACGGCCGTTTCGCCGACACCGAGGGTCCCGAGGCCGCAGTCCATCTGATCGAGGGGATCACCCGGCGTCCCCGTGCTGCAATTGCCGGTGCCGATCATGGCGGCGTATTCATCGAAGATTTCGGCAGTCAGCGTACCCGGCACGATCGTGACGCCGGCCGGCAGCCGATCGTTGACCACGACGTTGGTCGCCGGCGAGGGGCCCTTGTTTTCCACGTTGATCTCGTAGGCGATGCGGCGGCCGGCCGTCGCCACGGCATAGCTCGTCTCGAAATTCGGCGCCTCCGGGAACGCCGGCGGATTCGCGATGTCGAAAATCAAACCCGGCTGTCCCGGCACCTGAGCTTCGCCGACCGCCGTCTTGGTGACGCACAGGTCCGACACGTTGCTGGCGATCAGCGTATTGGCTGTGGCGGCGTCGTTGTCGGGGTTGTCATCGCCCAGGCCCGTCTCGCCGGAGACCGTAGCCATATTGGTAATCGTCGTGTCCGGCATCGCATCGCCGTTCACCTGAACAACGACATCGAATTGAGCCGATTCGCCCGCGGGGAGGGTGCCGAGTGAGCAGGTCAACGTGCCGGCCGGCGCCTCGACGCAACTGTCGGTGTCGATCTGGTAAGTGACCTCGGCGGGAAGGTTGTCCGTAACCATAACATTCTGGGCATCCGACGGGCCGTGGTTGGTCACGGAGATCGTGTAGGTGACCAGTTCGCCGGGCTGGGCGATCTGCACGTCGCTCGATTTGGCGATCGACAGATCGGCGGTCGTCAGGACATTGACGCTCGTGCTATCAATGTTGTTGCCGAAGTTGGGTTCGGGCGTGTCGCTCAAGAACACATCCGCGTTGTTGGTGACCACCGTCATGTCCGCAACGTCCGATCGGATCCGCACGTTGGCGATGACGAGAATCGGAGTCCCATCTGTTGGCGGGATGTCACCCAGCGGGCAGAAAAGGGCGTTGGACCCTTGCGTCACACTACAGGGCAGCGGCACGCCGCCGGTGCCGCCTTCGACATCCACCAGGGCGTCCAGGAACTCCACCTCGTCCGGCAGAAAGTCGCGCAGCGTCACGTCGCGCGCCACCGACGGCCCTGCATTACTAATCGCAAGCTCGTAGTGCAGGATTCCGCCGGCCCGCGGCGCGCCGATCGCAAACTTCAGAAGTCCCAGGTCCGCCTCGGCCTGGACGGTCGTGTCCACGCCAGCCAGATCGTTGCTGTTGTCGGGGTCGAAGGTGATCGTGGAATAGACCCGGGCGTCGTTGTGCATGATGAACTGGTCGCTGACGGGGTCGGTCACGGCGTCGGGCCGCACGCGTACCTGGAATCGAACGATGATGCTCTCGTCAATCGTCATGTTCCCGAGATTGCAGGTCAGTGGATCGGACGGGTCGCCCGGCGTTCCCGCGGTGCAGGACGCGCCGGCAGGCACTTCCAAAAATATGATGTTGTCCACTTCGGCGGGCAGAATGTCCTCGAGGACGACGCCCTCGGCGCTATCGGGGCCGTTGTTCACGACTTCCAACTCATAGACGAGCGTATTGCCGGCGACGACGGGATCGGGGCCCGGCGCGGTTCCCGGACCGGTGCAAAGCTCGACCGCGAGGTCGTCGGTCTTGCACAATTGCAGGTCTGCCGTTCCCCCACCCGCATTCGCCCGCGCTGCCGCCGCCATCAGCAAGACGATGGCGATCGCGGGAATTCTCAAACGGTCGCTGCGCAACATGATCGATGGGCCTGTTTCAGTTCTGGCTTGCATGACGAATCCTCTTTCAGATGGGGTTGGCTTCCGATGCCCGGTTTAGATGGGTCCCCTCCAGGACCACTCGGCGATGGCGACGTGGCAACTCGCCGATTCAAGAACGAGCCGGCATTTTATGGGGTCAAGGGAGCGCTCACAACCGGCAAAGTTGGCCCCAGTGTCACCATGATGCCACGGACCATGCGCCGCCAGCGTCCATCAGGCGTGTTTTTCTCGGGCGTTGTGCCTTCGAGACTGCGTGATTCAAATAGTTGTTCCTCTTTTTTCAACCGCGGAATTGTCGCGCACAACTGCGCGGCGGCGGATGAACGGCGCGGAAAGACAGCCGCGCCGACGGTTCGCCGGTGATCGCGGCGCATCGCAAGCGGCTTATCGCGCGTATTCGATCGCGCGGACCTCGCGGAGGTCGGTGATCTTCACTTCGCCGGGATAGATCATCACGCGCAAATACGAGTCGCCCGCTGGGGCCGTACCCGGACGCAACATTGGCCTGTCCGTAGGTACAGATTCAGCGAACCCGGCCGACATGTACGATACGACGTACGGCTACGACCCGGCTAACGGGCGATTCCAGTCGGTCGCCGGCCCCGGCCTTCCGGACGGCGGCGCGGTATACTATTACGTGCCGGACAGCGACCTCATCGACCGCCTGGAATTTCAGGATGATCAGGGGGCGGTGCTGGCATCGGCGACGCGGTCCTATGAGCCGCGGCGCGACGTGATCACGGCCGTCGAGAACAATTGGGACACGACGACGGTGTCGAGATACGCCTACGATTATGACGCCCTGGCCCGTCGCACGTCGGTCGTCCGCACCGGCGAAGCGTTCGCCAATACCGTCGGTGACCACCTCGATCTCTACGGGTACAATGCCCGCAATGAGCTGACCAGCGCGACGGT